>Ga0222715_10000823_pt1 | contig 30704 bp, 25 predicted proteins | sample C33_9DmetaG_FD_165056 | JGI IMG/M metagenome (GOLD analysis project Ga0222715, IMG submission 165056) | Estuarine water microbial communities from San Francisco Bay, California, United States - C33_9D | ecosystem: Environmental > Aquatic > Marine > Unclassified | place: USA: California...
CCAGAAAGGGAGACTTAGAGATCAAATCGCCACCATTCAGAACACCGCCTGCTGGTTGAAACAATTGGATCTCGAACAGAGAGGGACGTGCCCCTCCCTGTGCAAGCTCACCCCTAAAGGTGTTTACGTTAAAAGCCATTTTTATTCTCCCTTATTATCCAAACTGACCGACGACTTCTTCGAACTCGACACCAGTTCTAACGGCAACAAAGTTAAGCTGAATAAAGTTAATCGAGCGGGCTGGTTTGACGTAAATGTCTCCGACAAACTCATTTCGATCAATAATTTCTGGAGTGTTGTTTGTTTCGTCACAAACTACTCGGAAATCAGTGATACCTCGTCGACCCTGTACATCTCTCAGGAAGGGCTCAACCAAATTGACAAACTGTGCTCTTGTAAATTCATCGTTGAATTCGAACAGGCTTTGTCTAGCTGCGATTGCAATTGCTTTTTCAAGGACAATAAACAATCGACGTACGTTAATGCGATCAAATGCACTTGGGTAACCAAGCAACGTCTTATCACCAAACAGAATTGTACCTTCGCCTGGGAAAGTAGTTACTGGGTTTACACCGTTCTTATACAGTTGATCTCGCTCTGACTTGTTTGGGTTGAATGCAAGACTTACACTGTTCTTGATTCGACCTCGGGTCAGGCCAGCTGGTGAGTACCATGGATCGCGAACCTGATCGGTGCGAGCCATTGTACCAGCAGTATCACCGTTTAACGGTACCCAACGATACTGATCATTGTACTTGTCGTACTGATACTTGTATCCGCTATCGAGTACTGCATATGAAGTTGATGGTAGAGTGTTTCTAAACTCAATAATGTCATCAATTTCAGCTGAGTTGTAAGATGTATTGTTTACAACATCTGCTTGCTCTGGTGAGAAGCATGCTACACAGTCTTTCCGGTACTCAGCAATATTGTTAATGACATGGATTGCTGTTGCTGAAGTAGAAGATCCACCAAGAATCAAGGCAATATCAACTTCTTCTGCAGACTTAAACAAGTCATATCCTCGCTGATAAGCACCAGGTGTTGCGGTAGAACCATCTGAACCATTAGAAAGTGATCTTGTAATTGGGGTGCTTCCGCCACCAAACGAACTTGCTGCTACACTTCCGGCATTAGTCACACCAGTAGGATGACCTGCCCACCACAAGTAAGATGATGATCGATTCAAAACTTCTTTGTAGTAATTTGTTGATCCATCTTCGTTTTTAGCATCGGAAGCCTTTGATACAGCATCGAATACTTCAATTACTTGACCTTTTACATTAGTCCATTCACCATCTTCGTCAACAACTACGATGTGCATTTGATCATTGGATCCGCCGCGAATAGTTGCATATGGAGAAGTACCTGGAGCAGCAGTTACAAAATTATAGTACTGCCACCTGCGATTCAACGCTGTTCCGTTGTTTACAGTGTTGCCTGTATAGGCACTTGTAAGTGCAGCAGAGAGACCACCGACAGCTACTGCAGAAATTTCGTAGATGTCTTTATCTGGACCAAGTTGAATTAAATCACCAGCACTAAGCACGGCAGCCTGGTTTGCAGAGAATACAACACCGGTGTTACCGTTGACTACGGTGTAGTTGCCCGAAAGTGTTGATTCAAATGCAGCAGCACTTGGGCAAATAGAATATTTTAAAGTGTTACCAAGTGTTCCTGGAAACTTAGCAACTACGTCACCACCACCAATAATACCTGATGAAAAGTTAGCATCGTAATCTTCTTCGCTCTTCACTAAAATATTTGCAGAATTAGCGTTAGCGTTTACAAGGCCGGTATTGTTTACTCGAACAACATGCAGAGTGTCTGCATATGCCAAAAAGTTAGCAGCAGTAAAAAAATCTTTAAAATGGGTTGCGTTGGGCTTTTGGAACTGAGCAACCAGCGCAGATTCATTGCTGATTAGTACTCGTTGTTCAACAGGACCCCAACGAAACTGACCAGCGAAAGCGCCAGCTGTCGTTTGTACTGCAGGAACAATTGCTGTGAGGTCGATCTCACTGGTATTGACTCCTGGAGATATTTGGAAGGCCATCTTTGTCTCCTCGTGGTTTTTGTTTCTCGTATATTTATAAAATTAGAAGTCTACAACGTCCTCAACACTATATTTGTATCCCAGTGGACCTACAGATTCTTCTGGTTCGTGTGCATAGTGTCCATCATCAACAATACCAAATGGAAGCACATCATCTTCTATCATCCTTTGATTTTCTAGATATAGTCGATTGCGTACATCATTATCAGTAAGCTCAATAAAGAACTCTTGTCTTACCAACCACGAGAACAATACTGCACACATTACAAGGTCATCGTGGTGACCTTCCTCAGCTTCGTAGCTGTTCCTTTTATTTATGAAAACAGAAAGTTCCTGAAGTAGATCGTAGTCGTTGATAATGACTTTGTCACTCTCGACAATATCCTTTAGATGAGAACATCCTATTCTCTTTACGGTCTTAGTAGTTTTTACACCTAGCTGTATTCGGTGAGAGAAGCCACCACCTACTTGCTGGCCGCCTCTTCCTTTTACACTGGTACTTAGTATATTTTCATATTCAAGATCCTGCTGAATAATGTTAGCTACGGTTTCTCCTAAATCATTTAGCTCGACTAACACAAATGCATCGTTGTACTTCCTAGCAGTGTTTACAATTACATCTGGATAGAACATAGGTGATATTTCTTTGGATCTGTACTTACCAACAATCTTATAAGGTAGTTCTGTAACATCAAATACTACTAGTGCACTATAATCGAGCCCAAGTCCTCTTGCAGAGTCGACAGTAATTACATACATTCGATCTCGAACCGGTTCCTCATAAGTGTCGAATCCATTCTTGGACTTTATTGGAGTCTTAAACGGAATCTGAGCTAATTTTCTACCGTCAATGAGTGTAGCGGTACTACCTAAAAATTCACACTCAAACTCTTGTCTAAACTGTTCTTCACTGGTGTTCTTAATAGTCTCTTTTTTCCAAGCCTCATCTCTGCCCGGAACATCCGACCAATGTACATCGTGCCTAACGTAGCTGTTGTTGCCCTCTTCACTGTCCACCCATATCTTGTAAAACATATTCATGCCGTTAGGCGTGGATGTTATAAGGACTTTTGTGCTTGTGCCAGATGAAATAGTAGGGAATACTGAAGCAAAGAATTCTTCTTGTAGATTGTTTGGTACAAACGCAAATTCGTCCAAATAGATTAGATTCTGAGACGTACCTCGAATAGCTGAGGATGAGGTAGCAGAAGCTAGAATCTCAGAGCCGTTTTCTAATTCTATGTTACCCTTGTTCCATTCTTTAACACCCTGCTGCAGCCACTTAGGCAACCATTCATATGCAGTTTGAATTCGTCCAAGAATTTCTCTCGCTTGAGCAAGTTTATTTGCAAGAATAGCTACGCTGTATTGATCAGTGAACAGCACTCGCCATAAAATGTATGCAGCGACAGTAGTGGTTTTACCAACCTGTCGAGGTAGCTTGCATATAACAAAGCGATTATCCTCAAATTTGTTAACCATCTCTTCTTGGAAAGGCCACAAACTGAAATCTATTAGGCCAGCGTCAACATTAACAATCTTTACATAGTTCTTTATAAAGTATGCTGGATTACGAGAGCATTTAATATACTCTTGCACCTGCTCCTGAGTATACTCGACAGGAACACCAACTTTTTTGAGATTTTTGTTGCCTAAGTAGGTTTCAATTGCCATTGGCTGTTGACTTATTTTTCAAGGAGAGGATAATAGCGGTGTAGCCGCTTCAAGTATCACTATCTAATGTATCCTTTAACATATTCTGTAGTTCGGCCGTAGACCCAACGAAGAGGGCGTTGGTTACGTTGTTTGGGCCTTGTTGGACGTTTTCTTCTTGCTTGAGCTTTTTTACTTTAGTCTGTATCTCAAGTAAGTCTTTGTTTGCATCGGTAAGGGTTTTCATAAGAGAACCAACTACCTCAAATGCTCTTGGGTGTTCACTTGCCTTTGCAATCTCTACAAGCTCATGTAGCGCATGCGACCCATTTTCTATAATCTCGTAAAGATTCTCTCTAGCATACCTGTAATCAGTATCTATGTCACCGGTATAATCTCGGCCTTCCCGGTTAGCTAGTTCATTCCTCGGCTCTACAGCTACAAGCTCACCTTTAGCTTCAGAGATACTAACTGTATCTTCAGACATTCCAAACAAATCGTTTAGATTGCTTTCAAGTTTTGTTTTAGACACTGTCCGTTCCACCACCGAAGAACTGTTGATCTTCGATAAATCCATAATCGTCTGTACTATCTATCTGTTCCGGTGGTAGCGTAATTGTTGAGTCTGAGGTAGGCGTACCATTGGCGGTAAGACCAGGCGTAGCAGTTAGGATAGATGATATAGCTGAAGAAGATCCGTCTGTAGTCTCGATATTAGTAGTAGCAATAGCTCTTTTGATAACACCCTGAGTTCTGACTGGACCAAACAGATATCCTTTTACAGTAAAATTCAAAGTATGAATAAGAGCTCTTCTAGTCGAAAAGTCTCCTTCATATGTGTCCTCAGTCGATATGTCGTTAAACACGACAGGCACATCCATTTTTAACTTTAGCTCTGGAATTAAATTAATTGTATTGGTCCATTCCGGAGTAAAGAAAGGTAGGATACCTTCTAGTATCTGTACACCATCGTCAGCGTTCTTTACAAACACAGATAGTGCAATATTAATGTCGAATGGTACAGGAGTATATTGATATTTTAATTTGTCTTTATCTGTATAAACGTACACGTTTTTTACAGTGGATGGTAGTTTGCGAGTGGAATTGTAGTTCATCGAAGTGATTTCGAAAGACATTCTTGGCAGAGATATTGCTACGTCGCGATCAAAGTTAGGATCTTGAGCAAGTCTCACCAAATACTTTTCTTTTGGTCCATACGCAATTGGAACCCTTAGCGTCTGGACTCTTTCGCCGGCAGTATTAAATCTTTGTACATCAATATCATTGAACATTGTACCGAACATGATAATGTACTTTCTGATAATACTGTGATAGTAAGTATGTCCAAACATTAATACCTATCAACCTCACTAAATGGATTAGTCTCACTAAAGTCAAGCACAGAATCTGCTTCAAATTGGAAGAAGTTGTTGTTTATTGCAGCTGCACCTTCAGAAGCCTCATTTAGTATCGTAAACTCTTGGAGGATACTATCACCATCCTCACTCTTCAATATACCAGAACCGTCTTCTAACGTAAACTGATGTATAAGAGTGTTAAGGCTAAAATTATCCTCTACTGCATCAATGGTGCTATCGCCAGTACTAATCTCTTCACTGCTGTACTCATAGAGCTCACAACGTAGATCATAGGACTGCATTCTTCCAAGCTGAAAATGTACAGGGCGGTCATCGACATACATTACTTCGAATATCTTGTCCATCATAGGGAAATAGATCAGATCTCCCTCTCTAGGACGGTTCAGGGTGTTTAAGTAGTCGTCACCCTCCTGTACCCATGCTTCAGTTGCCGCGTCTCCAGTTAAAAACTGTCGACTTGGCTCATTGTTGTTACCATCTTCAAAAACAAGATTGTAACCAACCTCGGTCATAAGTTTGGGAGACGTAATCACTTGATCGAATCTCTTTCGAGATACAGTTAGTACTATCTGATCTCGTATCTCTAATCCAAACTTACTAAGAAACTGTCCATCACCCTCAAAGCCTTCCATCGACTTTAAGTACATCTCTATATCTATGGCTTCTTCGAACTTAGAAAGAATATCTTCGCCAAATAAATTGTCTTGTTTGACTGCTGATCTAGGAAGATACTTGACATCATGACCATATATCTTAATAGACTCAAGTATAAGGTCTTCTACGACATCTTGTTCGCGCGCGAATGTGTAATTGTTAAAGTATTTGTTTAACATATCAACCGGTCATATCGCTAACTGGTAAGGAGTAACTTGAAATCATCTCGTCTTCCAGTCGTCGAATCTCCTCGGTTGCTTCCTCCCAAATCTTCTGGCCATTGAACGTAAGACCACCTGGCATTTGGAGACCCTCAAACTTCTTGAGGTTTTCTCCCCACTGCCTCTTAATAAGTGAAGTAGTGTATTGCATTAACCATCTATCAGACCACACATCTGCATATGTACCTGGATCAGTTACTTTATAGCTATCAACTATAATGTAGTTACCAACAGTAACATCGTTCCAAGACATATCAATATGTAGCTTATTGGTGTGACGGTTAAACCTAATTGGCTGCTTGCCAACAAAGATTTCCTCTAGTTGTGCAACGTGTCTCATTGCAGTGACATAAGGTACGTAAGTAGCAGAAGAAAAATCAAATAGATCGTTTAGATGAATCTGGTATCGTACGTTAAAAAGGTTAGAAGTTTGAGTAGAATCACCAATATCAAACACACCGACAACTCCGATGTAAGAGTCGTCTAATGTAATGTACTGATTGGTCTTATCCGCTGCTGTAATTTGGTGCTTGAGAAGTACACGCTCTGAACCATCGAAATGGTAGTCTCTATAATACAGTAGAGCTTCGTCAATACGATCTTCGACCTGCTCATCGTCCACATTGATATCTACGACCGGCTTTCCTAACCTTCGCAAGCAATGTTCTTTAAGTTGGTCTCTGGAAGTTGGGATGGCCATAGATCACCTCTTTTTGATCTATTTATCTATAACCGCACTTTTAAAGGCTTCTAAACTTCTTGAAGTAGTGTGGAGCCACGTGACAACTGCCTCCCTACAACCAGACTCAACTTTTAGTGCCTCGTGAACAAAGAAAGAGGGTATTATTATAAAACTACCTTTTTCTCTATCTAACCTATCTATCTCCTCGTAAGTATGAGTACCATTTGGTAGCTTTGTATCTTTATAGACGACCAATTCACCACCGGTATAATCATTTTCATTAGTTAAGTTCACCGACATAGTCAAAGCTCTGAAAACGTCCATGCCCTTATCATTTCTTACTACATCACTATGCTTAGTAAAAAAACCACCTTTCTCATACTTTACATATTGTAAGTCTGCAAACAACGTGTAATCTAAACTACTATAAATATTCTGGTATTTTTCTATTAATAGTGACTGCATTATGTTAGACGTGTAAGGAAACTCACTATAATTGGCAAAGTATACACTGCACTCTCTCATATTAGATTGGTACCCTGAACCTCCGGAGCCTACTACACCACCTGGTACAGACCGATGCTTGTAGCATTCCTTGTCCTTATCTAGCAATTTGACTTCTGAGTCTAAAAGTTTTCCTTTCACTATAAAAGATTTCATGCAAAAAATTACCTTAGGTACAACATACTATAATTGCCCAGAACTTCTCTCAAAGTTTGTAAAAACCAATATTGATTTTGTAGACGAGCTTATTGTAGTTGATGACGGATCCCCACAACCTATACAAAACGTACCAACTACATCCAACAAGCTAAAATTGTATAGAGTTAAAAAAGACATAGGTTTTAATTCTCACGGTTGTCGAAACTTAATTATGAAGGAATCCAGCAATGACTGGGTTGTTATGATTGATATTGACCGCTGCTTTCAAGAACCAGAATACGCTTTTAGTGCAATTAAAAACAAAAAGTTAATTATTAAAGTACGTTATCTATTTATGGTGCACACACCAGTCTGGGGAGAGAACATGCATTCAAGTGTAAACGACTATTTAATTCACAGAAGCCATTTTTTTGATGCAGGCGGTTACGATGAGGAGATTGTAGGACAAAGATGGGGCGATCGAGAATTCTTTAAGCAGCTGTTAGCGACATCAGGCAAAGAGATAACCATGCATGACATAAATCTAAAACATACAAGGCCAAGTACTGCATCATTAAGCTCCAAATATAACCTGTTGTCTAGTAGCAACCCAGCGTCTCATCAAGAACTAATACAACAACGAATAGAATGTCCGGACAAACACAAACCTATTCTACAATTCGAATGGGATCGACTTCTTTAAAATCTTGCAATGAAAACTTAGTACCTTTCATTTTATCTAACATAACCATGTCGTTGTTTTTCCAAACAAGCACTTCGTTGTCCTCGTAAAGAAAGTCACAATCTTTACAAAAAGGAATCTCCTCAAATCGCCGCTCGGCATGCATTTGCCTAAGCCAGGTATAACGCTCACCATTCCAAACTTGTTCCAACGTTTGTTCTTTTATTGATCCTAGATCTGCGTCGTCATCTCTACCCAACGTCTGGCAGCAGGGAGCTATGGACAACGTAGTATTGTTTGTACCTCCAGCCCTAACAGTAAGATCAGGAGAAAAGGGCCTACCACAACTTCTTTTTTTACCTTGGCGTTTATAATTAACATCATATATCCCAGACCAATTGTGCATTTTCCATATCTCAGCGTATGACTCAACATAATCAACAAAATTGGATCTATATAATTGGATCTCTTGCTCAATGTTGTTATTATCTAGGATTAAATGATAAGAGGCTATTTTGCAGTCAGCATCTTTTTTGGTAACGTATTTGTTCATTAAGAGAGCATTGTTTCTTACAAAATCAAATGCATCCCTGTTCATCCATTTTTTATAAGTTTGTTGATCGTATCCTATAATAGAAAATCTAGCTAAACTTAAACCAGCGTCTACACAATCTCTCATGAACCTACCAGACAAATTGTATCCGTTGGTGTAAATAAAAGCTGACGCTCCATACTTTCTAACTATTTCAATATACCTTGGCAGATCTCTTGATAAGGTCGGCTCACCCGATCCCTCTAAATTAACAACGTTAAGACCCGCCTGCGCGCATTCTGATACGACATACTCAAAGTCTGCCAAAGACATTTTCTTTAGCCAATTTTTACCGCGCGCTCCTGTTGTTCCATCTGAATTTGTTTGTGGACACATTGAACACGTATAATTACAACCCCCATTAACTTCTATGACGGCTCTATCAATACTAAGAGGAATTTTATAATTAGTAGATTTCAACATTATAAAGAGTATGCCTTTTTATGTCTTCCTTTAGATGCACCCATTTGTCCAGCTTGTTTTTGTAGAAAGCTATCTTTTGATTAGATTGGTTTACACATGACTCTATACCGTTTGCATACAAACTTTGCTCATCCTTGATCAACAGAGCCTGAGGAATGAGCAGCTTGTTTAATTGATGCCTTTCACATATTACTATCAAAGGCTTCCACATATATTTAAATAATTGATGAATCATACCATCGTAACCAATCCCAAACTCACACGTCCTTATCTTTTCAATTACTTCCTTTACCGGAGTTCTGTAAGTAACTTCTTGTACGTTATAACCCTGATCTGTCAACCATTGCACTACACTGTCCCAACGATTGTAGATAGGGTCCTTTGCTTTACCAGGAAAGAAAGTGTTAAATTTTGAACGCCACATTACAACCGACTTACCACTAGTCAGTTCTAAGTTGGTGTGCCAAAGTCCATGAAGAGGGTTAGTTTCATCGACGTTATTAATAAATCTGTATTTTGGATGACTGTTTGGCGTGTGTGTAACGTGCACGTTTGTTTTTGGCACCATAGTACCATATACGTAATACATTCGCTCTATGATAGTCTCCGGATCATCTTTAGATTCTAAATAATCTAAATCGTGATTCCAATGAAAGTTTATAATAACTTCCGTATCATACTTTATGGAGGCGTTATGTGCGTATCCTAACCCGGTTACAAAGTCTCCATAACCAAAGCCACTTCGCCATTCAATTTTTAACATCACCCCTAGGTCCCATAGAGTCAATAACATCAGGTATATTACCTAAACCGGTACATTCTTCTATAAGACTTTTCCATATATTACGATTATTTACAACCCAACCTATAGTAAGTCTAGGTTGTTCTGTATAAGCTGTATGCCAAAACACATTCTCTGGTTCATGCTGTATATTAGGATAATAACCAAATCTAAAATTCCAGCCAGGAACATCTTGCAGTACTGTAAATTCATCTGTATGTTGGTTATAATATTTAAAATAACCATCCCCATCCATACTATACGTCATTAAGAAATTGTATCCATGTGCATTGCCGTTGTGATGCCAACCAATATACCCTTTTTCGGGATAAAACATGGTTAAGGCATTAGAAGGGGAGCCAATATAATTGACTAATCTTTTAAGGTACGGTACTGCTACCTTATTCCAATACGAAGATTTAATGTTTACTAGGGTAGTATCAACTCCGTAAGAGCATTTTGGCCAGCAATATTGATCAAGAGGAGACTCCAATGCTTTGTAAAGATAATCATTAGAGTATCCCGTAACTCCGGAAAAATTAGAATCTAAGTGACCCGCCGCCTTATCATTAACTAATGGTCTGCACCTTGATCTAAGTTCTTGCAACACTACATTATCATTAAAAACTCTATCAGATAAGTTTGCTAGGATTTTCAGGATCGTGGTATTGTTCATTGTAAGTTGGTGCATTTTGTATGTTCCTATAAATCTCAGGCCACTTTTTAAAACTAGTATACTCTGTTCTAGGTATTTGAAACACAACGGGTAACTTGACATTCTCGTAAGTTTTGCCTTCAGGAGTTACACAATTAAATCTTCTATCACCTTCTATAACTCTATCTTTAAATTTACTATACTTTGGATCCAAGCCGCTAAGCATAGACCACAACGTAAACATATCAAACCCTTTCCAGATTTCATCAGCCCAATCACCGTGTGGCCACGGATTAACGAGCTGCTTGACATATTCTTGCCACCACTCATTAATAAACTCCACATTAGCATCTGTTTTTTTGTACCAAGCTACCGCACCATGAAAATAAGGAGTTTTGGTTTTTTGTTTATCAATATATGCAAGCGACTCCCTTGAGACAGTATAGATTAAGTTTTTTGTCATATGTATTTTATCGGTAATGTCATTAAAAACCTTAGATATATCCGGATGCACTATCATTGAATCACAGTCGTTGTAGAACGTCATGTCATATGGAGTACGAGCCATACACCACATTTTAGCACGTCTGTGTACAGGGATATTTGTTACAATGTTGTCAAAAAGCTCTACGGCCCTGTCATCTACAAAACCATCGTGAGTAAATAAGGTAACATGAGCTTGGGGATGGAGGTCTTTAAGGGATTGTGCTGATAAAATTGCGAGCTCATAATAAAGTGCATTTAATGACGCGACGTAAATATAACCACTATTCATTTTCTTCCTTATATTGTAAATCATCAAGATAATCTAGATAATCATTACAACTCATATTATTTTCTTTAATGTAAGTTTCAAATGCAATAGAAACTATCAGATTTAAAACAATTGTATTTGGCGCTCTTCTTATAGCAGATCTCATCTCTTGATTACAATTTTTTATAAAAGGCATATCAAACAATTGAGCCTTGAGATCAAAAAGTTTTTTAAGCTCTTCACTTTCTTTTCTTCTTTGACTTGCTAATTGTTGTTGACGTTGTTTGTCACGGTGAATCTTAAGCTCAGATTCATATTGAGCTTTTATTTCCTCTAAATGATAATTTTCGACAATATAGTCAAAATATTGGTTCACACCCTTTTGTTCATTTTCAGGCAATGCAAATGAAATCTTTTGAACTGATCCTTTTTCATCTACAAGATCACACTCCATAGTTTGAGGATTTAAGAACCGCGGTTTTAATAACTTACTAAATGTCATTTATGCCACCCTGCGCCATAGTGTAGTTTGTGAAATGGTTGATATTGACGAGACAACCTGGCTAAAAGTACCTGCTGTATATGTAGCAGTACCAGTAAACTGAGATGTACCTCCAAAATCAGCTGTCCCAACAAAGTTACTAACTCCAAGGTAATTTACCGGGCCCACATATGTTCTTACACCAGAGTACAACGCCGGCCCAGTGAAATCACCGCCAGAACTATATTCTGCAGTACCAGCAAATTGTGCGGGCCCGAAAAAAGTAGCAGGACCAGTATACTGAGCAGGACCAGTATACTGAGCAGGACCAGTAAACTGAAAGGGACCATAATACAAAGTTGCGCTTCCAAAACCTATTTCCCCTGCAAACTGTGTCGGTGGTCCTGCCCACGGATATGGACCCTCGTATTGTGCAACGCCGGCAAATAACGCGGGTCCTACAAACTGTTGACCAGGTCCAATATATCCAGCAATACCAAAAAATTGTTGCTCGCTGGTACCGGCAAATTGTTGACCAGGTCCATAGTATATAATAGTGGGACCAATATAACCTGCATCGCCAATATAATCCCTGGGCCCCGTGTATTGCCACAGTCTAGTATATTCAGGACCAACGTATGTGGCTTCCGGACCAGGGCCATAGAACTCGATAGGCTCTCCTTGAGGGCCAAAACCGGGCCCGACGTACGGAAAAAACGGAAATTGAATACCTACGTACTGGCCAGTAAATCCTATCCATCCAGTATACTGACCGGTGCCAGTAAAAGATGGACCCGGCCCATAATAATATGGTCCCCCAGAGAATTCTTGGCCAGGTTGGAAAAATGCATCCTCACCGGTGTACTGGGCAGGTGGGCCCACATAGTAGGCCCCTCCGGCAAAGACCACATCCGGTCCGGCCCATGGGTATACTCCCAGAAATTGTGCTGGAGCTCCACTATAATTCGCGCTTGGCCCCACATAGATTGGAGTTCCCGTATACTGAGCTGTGCCAAAATATTGTACTGGCCCAACGAAGTCGGTTTCACCAGCAAACTGAGATGTACCTCCAAAATCAGCTGTCCCAGCAAATTCAGATGTACCACCATACCCTGTTGTACCAGTATACTGAACAGGACCAAAGAAAGAACCACCACTAGCATACTGAGCTGTTCCTGAAAAATCTTGCGCTATACTAAATGAGTCGGTCCCTGCAAACGTCTGTGGACCGGTATATTGCGCAGGTCCGGTATATGATGCTCCTCCAGTATACTGTGCTGGTCCAATATAATTTGTAACGGTTTGTATATCACGTCTGGTATCGGTTATAGTACCTACGTTAACCCAAGTGCCCGAAACAGGAGTTGAATTTTGAAAAAGATACTTGCCTATGTTATTGCTTACAATCCTTGATCTCACAGCCCGGGCTAATTGTTTTATTTGATCATCTGTCATTAACTGCAGACTAGATTCACCTTGGTATCCAACGTACCTAAGAGGACGACATAACAAGGTCGAAGAGTCTGTAATCTTTTTATATAAGAAGGATGAAGTACTAGTGGAATTGTCAATTTCATTAAGTATAGTAGCTACTGTGGTCCATGTACCCCCGTAAGTACCAGCTGGCGAGGTATTTGCAATTCTGTAGGATCCTGCTGCCTCATTATTAACCATGTAGTCTATTATATCATCTGCAAAGCTATCAAGTTCCGCATTTGTAACTGACCGAAAAGAGCTGGTTGTATAATCAAAAGTAACGGGCTTGTCTACAACAGCATCTATATTACCAGAAACCAAATCTTGGTACAGAGTTGTGGTACTAGATGTTATAGTGAGGTCGCTAGAACCAACTGCTTCGGTCCTAGTGTTAGTATGTCCACCAATAGAAGTATAGTTGCCGTTTGCTCCGGCTGTAAGAAATAGATCACCTGCCCCATCAGATGAGGCAAGCTCCTCCAGTACCTTGTCCGCTATAGAAATAAACTCGACGTTTGAAACCATTTGGACAATGGCTTCTCCTGGTTCAATTTTTAAGGTGAGTGTATTAGGCCTGGCCACAATCAACCACCCCAGACTACAGTGTTAGCCTCATCCCTAATTGTAAGTCTTCGGTTAGAACTATCGAGCAACGTACTAGTTTTAATTACGTTGGCCGATAGTCTTCCAGCACCAGGATTAAAAGTAAACGTAGAATTAACATTAGCTGACGTCATCGTATTGTTTGCTATACCAGTAAAAGGTACAAACAAGTCACGGTCTACTGACATATCACTTGCAACAGTAGAGCCAGCATTAGTTAAATTACTGCCATCTCCAATAAATGCAGTAGCTCTTACTTCACCGGCAAAATTAGTGTTTGCTGCAGCGAAGGTATTGTTAGATGTTAGTGACGCAGCATCCGCTAAAATTTTATTGGTAGTTAAACGCCACGTATTAAACGAATCAGATAACTGTACGTTTGCTACTGGTGATCCTGAGAATACAATGGTCATTTAACTTAGTCTCCTTTATCAGATGTACTATTTATACATACTCTATCCAACCGGTCAGTATGTATTTGATACCTCTTAATGGAGGATTACCTCTGTGAGTGTGAGTAAAACCAGAAGGAAAGATTACTAGCCGTCCTTCCTTAGGAGCTACACGTTCGTTCTGATATAAGAACTCTGTTTCACCACCTTCAGCTACATCATTTAAAAATACAGTATATGTTGCTATTCTTCTTGCGTGTTGTATTTGGTCATGCTCACAATGCCAAACGTGGTATCCACCACCTGGCATGGTTTTCTGTACCTTATAGGAGAATATGGTATGTTCCTGTAATTGGTTTAGTGTATCAAATTCTTCACAATAACTTGGATAATACACTTCCCAGAAGGAATCATTAAACTCTTGAATGTATGGAGCAATGTGCGTCCAGTTAAAATCAATGTCCCAATAATTAACAGGATTCAATACAGTTGATTCATCTTCTTTCCAATTTTTAGTAGTTTCATGAGAGCGATCCCAAACACGATTGTTTTTAAGACACCACTCAAAATACTTTATTAGACCTTGACAGAATTCCGTAGATAAGGCATTGTCATAATAACGAATAAATGTTTCGTTACGTTCACACGGCATTTCCATGATATACTATCTCCAATCTGGGCCTTCATACCACCCAACTAAACTATATCTTGTACCTTTTGTCACTGGAGAAACTCTATGATTTACAAAAGACAAGAACATATAAGTTAATCCCTTTTTTCGCTCAATATCATAAAGCTGACCACATGGAGCAACTTGAAAAACACCTCCGTCATATTCATCAGGGGCATTAAGCTGCGTGACTACAGATAATTTTCGTTGTTTAATTACGTCAGTGTTATCAGCTTCGGGAGTAGTATGCATGTCCCAGTGCCACTCATAGTGACCACCTGCATCATCGTACACTGTAAATTGAATCATTCGGAGAGGGTCAAGATCAAGACCAAACCAACACGAATTCGATCGCTGTACAGCTCCATCATATCGGCTAAAAATCCATTCTGTGTCTTCGTTTCTTGTTAACCAACCAACACTGCTTTTTCTTATATCATCTACCGTTGTTTCATAATTACCTATGGTACCGGTCTCTAGAGGTAGGGTTTTACATAAATTAAGAATTTGATCGAGTTCTTCATTATTAAAGAGATCACTCCAGTATGCAGATGTGTCTCTCGTGGTTATAGGATGTAACATTCTTATAGTCCATAATATAACAAACCACTTTAGGAAACGGAAATGAAAGTGTTACTTGCTATTTGATTAGTTAATGCAGTACCATTAAGGACTGCCCATTTTTGCCTTCTCCATACAGCCAGGGGAGCATGAAGTGTAGCGGTAAGTTTTAAGTGCTCTGCAAAAGGAATATCTTCGTCGTTTTCGTAATCTGGAAAACCAGAAACATTTGCAACTTCTAGATTACAGTTGTAAGTAATCCTTGATAGGTCGGAATCTGCAGCTTTAAATTCAATAAGTGCTGTTGAATTTTCTATGTCAACAGATAATATTTTGTATGAATAATCAGTGATGTCTAAGACGCTCATTATTGTCTACTCCAAGAAATTGTTATACTACCACCACTAGCCGCTGTGGCTGAATAGCTTTGCCGTGGACGAATATTCTTTCTATTTATGTTTACAGCACTGGCCGCTGAACCCGGGTTGCCGTTAGTGTAGCCGCTACCGTTGGTACCGTTGTTACCATTTGATCCAGGATTGCCACTAGCTCCAGCATTAGCATTTCCATCAGCTCCAGGATTTCCGGCACTGCCTGGGTTTCCTGGGTTGCCACCTGTTGCTCCGGTACCATTGGAACCATTGTTACCGCTTGACCCTAAGGTTCCAGGGTTGCCAGCGTTTGCGCCGAAACCGCTGCTACCATTGTTACCGTTGGCACCACCAGTTCCACTGCTACCATATGCAAAGCTGCCGCCACCGCCTCCACCGCCGGCACCATTAAAAGCGTTGCAGAGGCCGACTGTGGCGCTATTACCTGGTCCACCATTGCCGCCAGGACCTCCGTACGGTGGCCACCCAGCACCTCCACTAGAACCGCTACCTGGAGATCCCCCACCACCACCTGCACCAGCAGCACCAGTAGGTCCAGCAAATGGAGTAGGATATGAGTTCCCATATCCTGGATATAATGGACCTAAACCACCCTGTGATGTAGGTATGTGTACAAAGGCACCTTGACCTACTATACCACCACCGCCACCACCTCTGGCGACACCTCCTGCTCCACCAGATCCGTTGTTACCTGGATTGCCTGGGTTGCCTGAATTACCAGCAAAGCCTCGGTTACCTCGGGCACCATTATTTCCAGGGTTTCCAGCGTTTCCAGGGTTTCCTGCGATACCACCTGTACCACCATTGCCAGCGGTACCAGGATTACCGGCACTGCCGGCATTGGCATTTCCACCTGCACCACCGTTGCCAGCGACACCTGGATTACCTGGATTACCTGGATTGCCAGCACTACCAGCATTCCCGCCAGCTCCACCTGGTCCTGTAATTCCTAAAGCGGTAATCGTTGAAGTACCTCCGGGATTACCACCAGATCCGTTGTTACCTGGATTGCCTGGATTGCCTGGATTACCACCTGTACCGCTGTTACCAGGATTACCGGCAGTACCGGGATTACCATTGGCGCCGGATCCGCCACTGCCTGCAGTCCCAGGATTTCCATCAGTGCCAACATTACCGGGGTTACCACTAGTCGCTCCGGTACCGGGATTACCGTTGCTACCATTTGATCCAGCAGTACCAGAATTGCCAGAGTTAGCTCCAAACCCATTATTGCCACTACTACCAGCACTTGATGAGGAACCTGGACTTCCACTGGAAAAACCACCAACACCGGCGGCACCACCGGGGCCGGCTCCGGGCCCGGAACCATTGCCACCATTACCACCGTTGCCGCCCTGTCCTGTTGGCGTACGCGTACCAGCTGTTGCTTCGACTAAGCCGGCGCCACCACCGCCTCCGCCACCGCCCCCAGATCCCCCACTGGGGTTACCCGGATTGCCTGAGTTACCAGCAAAGCCTCGGTTACCTCGGCCACCATTGTTCCCAGGATTTCCTGGGTTACCTGCGTTACCAGCGGTACCTCCAAAACCTCTAGAACCGTTGGAACCGCTGTTACCTGCGTTGCCTGGGTTGCCCTCTCCACCAGAGCCACCAGTGCCAGCAGTACCTGGATTACCTGTATTGCCGGCATTGCCAGCGGTACCAGCGGTACCGGCAACACCGTTGTTACCGTTGTTACCTGGATTACCGGGACCACCTTGTATAGTTACATTTACGTATCGTACACCAAAAGGTACGGATACATTAGTAGTAGATCCTCCGCTAACAGAGATTGATCCAGCTGGAGATAAGGCTTTTTTATTTCTTAAAATTCCTAACATGGCTTATAAAAGATTGGTTTGAAAATATGATAATATTTCGTCCTTGCCTTTAATAAATTTTATAAGTCTTGCATCATTACTATCCTCTTCTGTCAAGAGAAAATAACGTAGCTTTACGGGCAGCGTTACAGACTGCTCCGCTAACTGCCTATCATAACAGCTATTTAAGTAAGAAAGCTGCTGTGTAGCATCACTTCCTTTTATATAATAATAATCAGAAACTCTATTCCACAATTCATTTTCTCTCATGAATTTTCTGAGTTGATAGGTTTCAACTGGATTACATTCGCTAGAATAATAAAGTTTATAAATTTTCATTTGTTATAGCTCCTTAACTTACTGCAGCCATGGTCAACGCACCAAAGTAGGAGGTTCCATTGTCTGTTGTAAAAAATGATAACATGTCTATGGCATTTGCATTGGTAGTGAGAATAGGAGGAGCTCCATCGGTGTATATTGCATTAGTAAAAGTGGCATACCTACTACCGGTGCTATCTTGTCTTAGTATGACAGTAGCACTACCAGCATAGCCAGATGAAGGTGGATTAGTAAAGGTTAACACTAAATTATCAGCGCCAAGTGTAACGTCAAAAATACTTGCATTGCTAAGGTCTAAGTTTGTATCTGAAGTAATAGTTCCAACAGTTTGAACTTTCTGTACGGCATTGTTGAACTGCATTGTATTTGCTGCCAACTTACCCGATGCAGGATTAAACGTAAACGTTGAATTGACATTTGCTGACGTCATTGTACCTGAAGTAACGCCAGTGAATGCAACCAATAAATCTCGATCAGCTTCGGTATCACTAGCAACTGTAGATCCAGCGTTAGTAAGGTTACTACCATCGCCAGAGAAAGCTGTTGCTGAAAGAGTACCAGTTGATGGGTTAAACGTAAAGTTTGAGTTTACGTTAGCACTTGTCATTGTGCCAGATGATACACCGGTAAACGGTACAAACAAGGTGTGGTTTGCTGAGTCGGTTGCTACTGTTGAACCAGCGTTAGTTAATTGGCTACCATCACCAATAAAGGTATTAGCTTGTACAGTACCGAGTTCAAATGAAGCGTCAGCAGTGTTTATGTTACCTTCAATTTCAGGCGCGTAGGATTGGAAGAATTTAAACCGCTCATCAGTAACGTCAAAGAATACACCCATGTGAGTGTATCCACCAGCCGCCTGACCGGTGTTTCTATTTGATGCCCAGCCAGTATCAACGTTAAGAGGAGCAGCTCCGCCAGTCCACACATCGCCAGCCGTATGACCAGTGTTGGCTACAAACAGAGCACTGATACCCCACCTCAATGATTGCTGAGATGCTGTAATGGCCACGTTGGCAGCTTCTGTAGTTGAGAAATTGTCTAAGGACCAAGAGAATGTATCTGGATTACCTGGACTGGTATTGTCAATCTTAACATAATAGGTTACAGTGTTACCACCGTTGTAATGACCTTTAAATGAAAAGTCATTTAGACCAGTTACAGCAGTAGAGTTAGCTGTGATCGTATCCCCTGCATTTAAATAAATGAAGGTGTCGTCAATTGATAGGTTTGTCAGTGTGGTAATTGTTTCTTCACCCAACACTTCAAAGTTACCATCAACAACCAAATCTCCTCCTATACGAGCGTCATTAATTACGCGGAAAGAAGGTACTGAATGGTTTTGTTGTTCAATTACAACGATGCCGTTGGCAGAATCTGATACAACACAAAGACCAACACACATGGGAAAATTGGGATAGCTAGGTGCTGTAGTAACAAGCTGTCCGTTTGCAAACGGACTTACAAAAAATCTTTCACCTTGAGTTAGACTAGAAGTATCGAAACCTCTCAGTGTACCAGATACTGCAGCCCAACCATAAGAGCCGGTTGCAATCGAGTTGGCAGCTAGTCCGGAAATGTTATATTTTGCAGCATCGGATGCGTTAGCCAGCTCTGCATTTGGTACACCACCCGTAGACCCACTTAGGAACAATGGTTGACCAAGATTAATTGGAACGCCACTGTTATTGTATACTCGGATGTATTCGTTCTGCCCAAGCTCCATCTCTAGGCCGCCTTCAGAGAAGACTGTTAGAGATTTATGAGTAGAGTCGTAGTAAGTACGTCCTTCTTGCGCAGTAAGACTATCATGCGTCGACCCCTCAAAGTCTAAAAACTTAGGCGTACTATTAGACGACCTTTCAATAATTTGATTGGTACGGGTTAACCACGTCGCGAACGTGTCTGTACTTATTACATTTGCTAAGTTAAGTGCCATTCTAAGCCTCTATCTACTTCGACACCAATTGCTGCAACATCTGCTTAATGTCTTGGATATCGTTTTGAAGGTCAGAAACCTTTTGCTCGAGATATTCTACTCGTTCAGATCTTTGCCTTCTTTTTATACTAGCAACATATTCTTGTTTGTCTATATTAATAACAGCATTATTAAATGAATCTCTTCGAAGATTTTCATGATCCTTCACTTTAAGCATGTCTGTCATGATAATGCTATTGCTCTGAAGTTACGGAACGAAGGTACTGCCGCAGATGACGTCGAGTACATTACGATTTTAATGCTAAAAGTGGTAAAGTTATCATACGTAACAGAACCGCTAGTGTACGAGATGTCATCCGCATAATATTCGTACTCATTAAACAATGCAACCGACTGATTAACAGTAACAGTTGGTTGCCGCCTAGACATCAAAACATATGGTCTTTCTTCAAAATTACTATTGTCATCACTATTTATAACTCGATAATATACTTCAACTGATGCACCCGAAGGCATATTTTGATCCACAAATACTTTGAGACTATTGGCTTCTAGACCTTCTGCCAAAGTAACCTTTCTAGTAATATATTTTGCAAGTGCGTGGCTATCCGTAGGTTCAGTTTCAGCAACTTCTCCACCTGTAGGAGGCGCGTTGATTACATTTTTAATTAAAGAAATTCCTGCAGAACCTATATCAAAGTATGGTGAAACATTAGTATCACTGGTTCTAAATGTAACCTTTAATCGAAGGTCGCTGTTTGTAGTAATCTCCTTCGGAGTGCTAAAGATCAAATCTTGGTTTGGTATAACTCTATCAAATGGCTGTATTGCTCCCCCTTCATCTTTAGTAGATAGTTCATACACGGAATTAAAACTTCGTAGGGCGTCAAACTTAGACATTGATATATTAGCTATATCAAACTGACCAACGGTGTTAGCATACAATGTATTGGCGCTATATGCGGCACGTCCAATGTTATTGGCTGATAGAGTTAGATCATAGTTAGTGTTAATAGTAAATTGAGCTTGCTTTAACCTAAAGCACAAATCAGACTCTTGTTGGGCAGTCCAAGTTCTTGCGTTCTGAGACTTAAACAAAGAACCTAACGTAGGCTGCTCAGTAACAAACCCAGTGCCATCTAATCTCTCTTCACCTATTGTTGCAATATAAGTAAGATAGTTAAGTGAATCTGAAAGTAGCACGATGCAGTATTCACCTGGAGTCAGATGTATAGGACATTTGAACGCAACGTTAGTGGCAGTTGGAGTGGTAGCATTAGCATTTATCTGGCTCGGATTTAATACAACTTGAGACATGGGAATAGCTTCATCAGCACTAGGGAAACCGTTTACCGTAGGCCGCAACTCTACCCGCAAAGGCAAAGTGCTATCTTTTTGTGCTATAAAGATATCTGCGGAGCTTATAAAAATACCATCAGGATAAAATTCTTCTGGTATAGTAAAGGTTTGTGCTAATGGATCGTAACCGTATTGACAAATAATATTAGGGTTACTACCATCTCCATGTACCTGTGATTGTCCACGGTTAACGGTGGCTGCTGTAGTAATTGCTACAGCAAGATCAAGAGCAGTATCAAAACTGCCATTGATGTATTCCAAAAGCCAGTATTTCCAGCCTGTAATCTCAGGCCGTCTTCCAATTCTCTGCTCGTACTGAGAAGTAATAAAATCACCTATGGAAGTTTCACCAGCTGTAAGTGATCTACCTATAGTGGCTTCAACATCTGCTATCGCCGAGGCCAAGGTGTCTCTGGTAGTAAGAAAATATCCTACCTCTGTTACAGAATCACCTGGTACAAATCCCTGTGGCGTTCTTATTAACTCATAACGCTTAGTCATGGTTGTGGTAGTAGTATATGTGTCTATGGTGCCTCGAGAGCTGAATGTAGTAGAAGCATATGAAGTTGAGAACTTAGGATTTATAAAGTTGTCAACAAACAAAACTTCTATAGTACCAGCTTCAAATCTAAGACTATCACCTTTAGTATTTGATAGATCGGACAGCACAGTAGCATTAGGATTTGCAGAATAAGCAGAAGCACTTAAAACTTGCCTTGTATTAGGAACCCAAAAATAACCACTGACAGCGCCAAAGCTGTCTGTAATTACTTCCCGGGCTGTCATATCACCGTACAGGACTTGTTCTGCTCTAGTTGAGCTAAAAGTATTTGGCGCCATCCAGTCAGTGCAATCAATCCCACCCAAGAAAAGATGTAACTTAGTATTAGGTTTGGCTCCCTCTACCGTAAAATTTACTTTACGAGTTCGCATGTGGGTATAAAAAACGCTGTCTGTGAGTTTAGTACTTGTGGAAGGGTCTTCACTGGTTTGTATAGACAACTTAGTAGCACTTCGGTGTCCAGTAGTAGTAATTTGAGATGCCCAAACTCCTGGACCATCTACCGCAGTGTTATCATTAGTACCGGCGTACGAACCCTCTACTTTTACTATTTCTATTGGACCCTGAGTGACCGGTTGCCAGTCTCCATATTCATAACCGTTAGACCCAGCTATAATATCTTGAAGATATTTAAAGTGGGCAAGGTTACCGTCTGAGTCGACAGTTACACTCACTTTATTTTTATCAGTCCAGGAGTCTGATGATGGGTCTAAAAACACATTACCAGTAAAAGAAACAACTTGAAATGGATTCACATTTAAAGTATCAGAAGCTAATTCTTGAGAAACAAAATTTATCTCTGAGAACGGAAGCGTGACAATTTTATTGTTTATACTGAGACCACCCCCGGTTTGAGGAACCAGCTCAGTAGAATCCCCAGTAAAGGTAGGACGCATAATCTGTCGGCGCCTATCGATAGACGCCTTGTAGTTTTTATCAAAAACATTACCTACTGAATGTCCCTTAAATGGATCAACTACAAAACCGTTCTTATACCTGGCATCTCCGTTATTATCAAGAAACTGAGTACTTGCAACTTGAGATTCAAGCAAGTTCAGCGAAGTATAATACTCGAGTTTTTCTACTCTCTTTTCAATATTACCAATGTCCTTCATTGTGTATCGAGAATTGTCTTCTAGCCTTATCCTTAAATCTTTTTCACTGTACGTATAAGGATTTACAAAGATAGTTGCCAAAAGCAATTGATCTTTATCAGTATCTGGAATTATAGGATTGTTTAAGGATGGAGTTCCGGAGGTAAGAACAAAGTTGCCCCCAGCGTCCAAAGAAAGTTTATGTACTATTTTCTTGTAATAGCTGTAATTAGCTTCTGCTTCAAATGTTTGAGAATCAACAATTTGATGATTGTCAAAGGTCTTTGTAGAGTGATAGTAATTAGCACTTGCATCAGCCGTTCTAGTAGGTCTAAAATCTAAAGCGTCTCTTAGAGCAACCGTACGTCCTTTTTCATCCCTGTAGTATGGAATATTGTTATAGTCGGGATAGCTTGCCTGTGAAAAGAAGCCTAAACCACCACCGTGCGCATAGTAGTCAAAGTCTACTAAAATTTGGTTTGTGCTTGCAGACAGCCCTGGCTTTAGTGTAAGAGTTGAATGATCATAGTACGTATCACGGGCGTTAGGATCAAAGTTAAAGTTGTTAGTAACATCTTGTATCGTCGTAGTAGCACTATTGTTAGCTGGAATAACTTGACCTGTGTTAGAAGATACAAATGTTGAGTTACCCTCATAGATAGCGTTTATTTTTATTACGTCAGCGTACCCTAGAGAAAGAGAATTGGCTGAAGCAGGATATCCAAGTGCATACGTTTTGGTTGCATTGGTTCTGGTTTTTACTCGTCTAGTATCGGCTGTAACATCTATTGTGGCGTAGATGTCTGCAGTACCAGTAAACGAAGCTTCATTTACATCAATTGTAGCTGACGCTGGGTTACCAGGTGTAGCTGTTGGTGTTGTAACAGACCGGCCGGAGGCCTCCATGTCAACGTTTTCGCCAGTTGATATAGTTCCGACACCGCCAGTTTTAATTACTACAACAAAATTTTCAGTTGCAAGGCTGCCCGTACCAGATGAAAATCTTTCTGAACCTCCTAAAGTCTGAATTGTAGCAGATCCACCAGTAAACGAAACATCAGAAAACTTTCGCTTAAACTTGTAATCGACGTTACTGGTGTTTGCTACGTGGGTATGAGGAAACAGAAACAAACTTCTGTTAAATTCTTGATCAGATAAATTTACACTTCTAAAAGTAAGATCAGTAGTCGCACTGCCAGTAGCATTATTATTTAAGGTAATAGTATCAAACAAAATGGATTGTACAAGAGTGCCAGCAGGTATTCCAGAACCGGTAACTATCTGACCAACTTTAACACCAGCTATACTCTGTAATCTAACTTCTGCACTACCTGATACGGTTGTACCGGTTTTAACAAAAGTGGTAATACTGTCAGAATGAACTGCAGCATATGCATTGCTTGAAGCTACTCTTACACTTTTTATAGAATTAAAGTTATTTGCACTGACAGTAATTTTAGTATCGTATAGGAACAACTTGTACTTTCTTTGATCGCTAGTTCCGGAAAGAAACTCTAAATTTCGTATATGAGCTTCACCAACTTTGGAATCCGTATCTGGAACTAATCTCGAGTGTAGTTCTACTCTATCGTCTATATCGATCAACCCATTAGATAGAGTGTTGGCTACTAAGTAGTTTCCATAAAGAGTAGTAATTTTTTGTTCGGTAACCGTGTCGATTGCTCGGGATTTAGGAACAGGAACAGTAATGTTAGAACCGTTTCTAACCCTGTACCCTTTTATGTAAGCAGTTCCAGGTGATAATCTTGCAACAAGATTAGCAGTAGTAGCCGCAGTATTAGAAATAGAAATCTTGAGGCCTTCAACTGTGTAGTTTCCGGACTCTTCGTAAGTTCTCTTTGCTAACACATCTGCAAGAGTGTTATAATCCGGAGCAGGCCGTTTGCGGATAAATTGTCCATCCTTAATTCTAGCTACTTCAAAGTAGTTGTTTGAAGTTAACGGTGGCGCATCAAGAGATGAAAGCGGTTTAGCAGTAACCGTTAGTTCTACCTTCAACCTGTCTGCACCAGGAGCAGCATAGTTGTAGCTCCCCCTTGCAGGATCTGTTAATGTACTGTCAATATCACTGGTAATTAAAGTTTCCGAAGATGTAAATCCAACACTTACTATATGCTCTATATTTGCAGCAACTGCAACAGTCTGCTTAGGAGCTCTAATAAACAGTCCTTTATGGTAATAAACTGACTCATCTACAGAATACAAGAAACCTCTAGTCACCGGTCTTTTGGCAACAGAGCTCTCTACTGTAGACAGTACTTGAGCGGCACCTGTGTTAGAGAAGAATAAACCGGTGTTACTATTAATGTACGATGAGCTAAAATCTATAACCTCATTATTAGCTACAATAGAATAGTAGATAGAAGAATTAGATGTAGTGTTAGCACTCTGTAAATACTGAACGTAAATTAGATCCGAGTCACCACCAGCAGCAGGCACTGCTTTTTTAACGTAAAACAAATCCTGTGAATTACGACTTCTAGCATACTTTCCTTCAAAACTAGTTACATCAATTGCTACACCACCATAAGAGCTCTTCAGTCTTAAAACACCTACTTGGTCTAGTATCTCTGTTGAACCACTGACCTGTGAACCATCTTTAAAGATATGGTTACCAAAACGGTGGATTTGATTTTGCAAGATAGACTGTTGCTGAGTTAGCTCTCTAGCTTGAACTGCAAATCCAGGACGATACAAAATCCGATGAAAGTTTTTAGTTTCATCGTAATCATCGTAGTATGGATCTACGTTAAAGTTAGTCGTAAGATTGTTGTTAGCAGTCATATCTGTTTCTCTTTATCAAAACTTAACTGTAATAGTAAAGTTTTCTGTTTGAGCTATATCTCTTTCTATAGGTGCTTGTGTTACTGTATAAATCATCTGGCCGGAATAAGGTACCAGATCTGGCTTGGTAATTCCTTGTACAACAGCGGTTACTCCTGAGTTGTTTGCTGAAAGGTTTTCCCCATTAGCAAAATTTCCATTAGGATAGGTCAAATGAAGTACACCAGCTGTACTTGTAGCATTGGTATTTGCAAAATAAACTACCCTACCCTTAGCACCGCTTGTAGCACCTGTTACAAATTCATCTTCAACAAAAGTATCGGAAATGCTATTTAGCGTCAATCTAGTTGTCTGATCGTAACGTAGGTTGCTAGCTACTCCTCCCGTAGACCGTTGGGTGGGGTCTTTAATTATTCCGTATATTCTAAACTGGTTATTGGCATGAAAGAAACCTGCTTCGTCCCCATCAACCTCAATATTCATAGTAACATTGGTAGCAAACAATTCATTCACTGGATCAGATCCGTGGCCACCTAGTCCAGGAAGATAAGCAACTGCACTAGCACCCGATCCATAGACAGGGTTAGCCGTGATTAATACACTAGCCCTAGAGTAACTAGTCCCTTCATTAATTCCAGTAATCTTGGTTATTGCACCAGATTGTACATTAGCGTACGCGGATGCCCCATTACCATCTCCAACTATATTTATCCGAGGTCCAATGTGGTAAGTACTGGAGGTGTTAGGTGATACTGTAAATGCATTATTAACTGTCAGTAGTTTGGTTGTAGCATTGTATCCAGTGATTATTCTTAGCTGGCCAGCGCCAAGACCATTGGAGATAAAAATAGTAGAACCGTTGTATACATTATCAGTACCCGATGCATTATTAGCAATAGTTAACTGAGTGGTACTTGTCACTCCAGCAATAGTACCTTTATTTTGAAGGTAACCACTTCCACCGCTTGTTACTTCAAATATTGGTACAGAACCATTGGCAGCTGCTTGCTGCACGTTCCATTGAGCACTTCCGTCGTCCGAGGCAATAGTTTTTACCGGTATATGATTGACTCCACCAAACCGATTCATATCAGCTTGGCTAATGTCATACATGAACTTCCACTTATATCCATCACTGGTAGTGATAACAGATGTTGATCTTCCAGTCGGACTAACTGTACTTGGTACACCATCGGCGTTAAATAAACATTTGTATACTTCGTTGTTGCTTGTGATTACATAGAAGTTGCTGGTTGCAAGGTTGACATTGGTGTCACTATACTCTGTATACATAGTGTTAGTAGTCCAAAGATACTTGGACACGGCCATGGTAACATTATTATTAGATACCTTCTTTAACGCGGTCATCCCCCTCCAAACATCTCTCTCGGCAAACACCGTATCTTCGATAGCAGGAGGACTAGATTCTGATCCCCAAGGATCAATTCTAGAGTAGAACAAATACATTTGTGAAGGATCAGATTCGTCAAACCCTTCTTTAAACTGCGTAGCAGCATGCACGTTAAATTTTTTGCTAGTAGTGATAGCCATTGTTAAATGTTACCATCGTAGATATATCTGAATACACCGTTAGACATTGCTTCGCCGGCAAATTCAGTATTGATTGTGAACGTAGTGTTACTGAATACAGTATTAACTATATATGTCGTGTTGCCAGACGTACCTGGTATTCTATCTTCAATTTCTATCTGCGATCCACCCTTAACGATGGTAGAGAATGCTACGCTACCATCACCCTGTACAACAAACGGCGTACCGAGGATTACAGGATCGTCTAGGTATTGAGTAATTGGTTGACCAAGGTATGTTTGAATTGTATTTGTGTTGGATACGTAAATGAATCCATCTGCTAGCAAGTATACATCTTCAGCAGGCTCGTTTACAGTCAACGTAGAAGCAATTGACGTAGCAAACATATCTCTAGACAGTATAGTGTCTGTTGATACGGCAGTAGTAGGAGTGATGGACGTCAGTATAGAATCACGACTTATAACTGCATCTGTAGAGAAGTCTTGACCATCTGTAAATGTTGTTGGGTTAATCTCATATTGTACACTGTGTGTCGGTATTGTAATAGTACTGGTTAGAGATTCTACCGGTAGCGTACGATCTATTTGAGTAATTAAACCAAACGTAGTCGTCAATGATCCTACCGTGATACCATCTTTACCACCAATCAAATCAGTAGAAACCAGAGTCTCGACCTCTAGGCCAGTTAGATCAGCTTCAGTTTCAATATCAATCTGACCAAACAATGCGGTACCAGCTGGATGAATTACATCACGTACTATGTTTTGGTATGTCTTTAACGCTTTTTGTGATCTGATTACGTAACTAAATTCTTGATAGTAGTAGTTGTCTTGTAATCTTTGATCCCAACTCAAGAAACCCTTTGAGTCTTTGTAGCTTCCCTGCTCTTCAATAACACCGGTTATAACTGGATCGCCTATTGCAGCAGTGGTACCTGATCTTGTATTGTTGGTTACTGTAACTGCATTAATTGCATTATAAAGTCTTCCCCTATTTGTTACGGTGACATCTGTAATAGATCCTGGAACAAAGGCAGGTGTAATAATAGCATTGCGTCCTTTAAAGCCACCTAATCCATCTGGAATATCAAGTGCTGACACTCTTACTTCTTCTGCTGTTACAGTTGGTATAGAATTATTAGCGTAGTTACCGGTAATTACTGTTAGCGCGCTTATTTTACCGGTTACTAACTCTAGTGTTCCTAATGCCGCGCTTAGCGCAGTATATGCATTAGACGATGCGAGATTGGAACTGATAACACCAGAGTTTGAACTATATGTGGTACCATATTCAATCGGTGTATCTGAAAGACCTTCTATAGTATCAGTGTACGCAAATATAGTTTCAGTATTTGTAATAGCTGATACTGTAGCGGAACCTACCAAACCACCCTTTGGTAATCCACCGGTTATAGTAATGACGCTATTCTCGCCTACTGTATAACCACTACCACCATTTGTAATTACAAATGTTAATACTTCGTCACTAGTAGCATCTACAACACCCGTTGCCCCTGTGCCAGTTACACTAGTGAAAGTAACACTATCACCTACCTGGTGACCAATACCACCCGATGCACTAGCCGAACCAAATTCAACATCATTAAGTGGTCCAACTGTATTGACAACGAAACCACTTAATCCATCTGGGGTAGTTACTTGCTCAAGATCAATAAACGTACCTGTTACTTCATTAACTCTTAATTGTTTTACTTCAACGCCACTTTCAAATACAGTAAGTACTTTTAATACCTTACCGACAGCACCGGAATTAGAACCGGTAATTATTTTACCTACCGCAAGTTCTAGATTACCAGAGAAAGGAGCACCTAGACGTACAATAGTATCTTGAGTCCATCTTCCATCAGACGCTCTTAGGATATTTTCGCTAGGCTTATAAATCGATACATTCTGATCATACAGAATACGGAATAGAAGGTTATACGCAGCCGCACTCCCTTTTGCGCGATACAAGTCTTTTATTCGTTTTGCGACTAGTCTTTTATCTGCAAGTACATTATCAGGAAAGTCAGCAAGCACCTCTCTCTTAAAGTATTCATAGAACTTATTGAGATCAGTAGTATCAATATCGCGGTTAGTTAAATGATTCTTACTAGCGTCTGTAACCTGACCACTAGTCTCCATCCATTCATAGTATGCTTTTAGGAACGCAACGAGATTAGGACCCTCTTCTAAAAGATATCCAGGGACCTGGCTTTCTATTAATGTCGATATTTTATTATCGGTAGCCATTTAGTACGTCGACGATACTGATACTACACCTGTCTCACTAGAAACAGTTGCTTGATTGGTAGATGACAGTGATCTAGACTGTGCTTCAGCTGAGTCTGTGTTATTGTTAATAATCGATACAGAAGCATCGGCAAGCTGTACAATTTGATTTCTGACAGACTTAACTACCTGATCTCTAGGTACAGCGTTTATCTTAATACCATCGCCCGTATATGATGTGAATTTTATAGCGTTAGTTCTCACAGTCCCCCGCGCATAATCCACGGTACCTGCATTACTGCTAATGTATACTCGTGCTCCACTTGCGATTCTGTAAATACGCAGCCTTCCTGATCCATCATCATCAAAGTAACAAGTAAATCCTTGATAGGTAAATGCACTGCTGCTGATTGCATACTTGTGCCCTGAGTGTGGGTTGTATATTGCATTGTTGAATTTTACTTGATATGATTGGTTCAAATTTGTATTAGGAATAAAACGCCGCTGCATTAAATTAGTAACCGATACGTTTATTACACTATCATCTATAGCATCAACCTTCTTAATAAATTCTGACAGATAGAAGCTACCGTTAAACACGCCAAGCTCATTAGTATTGAAAGAAGACATAACACTGTTTACTTGGTTGAGTAGCGTATCCCCATTTTTACTAGTAATGTTGGGATTGTATCTTACCTGTACAGTAGGAACGACATATAGGTACTCAGCATCTACAAACACTGGTTCTATAGTAATTACGTTTCTAGAATCTAGTAATTCTATTAATTCTTGTTTGCGACTGGGGGTAAGAGTTGAATTACCTATAGGCTTAGCTGCGATATAAACCTTGCCGTATACAGGGGGACTATTCTGTTCGCCACCCCATACACTAATAGTCTGTAAATCAGGTGCATTGTTTAAAAGGATGTTCTTATAGTCGTTAGCAGTTACAGCACGGTTTTGGGCACTGTAGTTTCTAGGAGCGTTAAACTTAATACTGTCTATAGACTGAGGATTTGCACCCCCGCTTGCTCTACTAGTAGTACTAATGGTATATGAACTATTACCAGCCATTGTAGCAGGACCACTAAATGTTCTAGCACCGTTTAAAGTAGGGCCGTTACATACATTGTAATTAAGTTTAACGATATTTCCATCCGATGGTTTTTTACTTAGTATGTTATCACCGAACAATACTTCGAAAGCGCCGTCATTATTCTCTTGAAGGAAGTATACGGCAGAGTTTCCATTTACG
>Ga0222715_10000825_pt1:2500-30664 | contig 30664 bp, 41 predicted proteins | sample C33_9DmetaG_FD_165056 | JGI IMG/M metagenome (GOLD analysis project Ga0222715, IMG submission 165056) | Estuarine water microbial communities from San Francisco Bay, California, United States - C33_9D | ecosystem: Environmental > Aquatic > Marine > Unclassified | place: USA...
AATCCAAATAACAAAGAATCCTAATCCACCTAAGATTGCTGTTTTCTTTCCTTCCCACCCTTTTGTAATACGAGAATGCAAGTAAGTAGCAAATACAAGCCATGTAATTAATGCCCAAGTTTCTTTTGGATCCCAACTCCAATAAGAACCCCAAGCTTCATTGGCCCAAACTCCTCCGGCAATAATTCCTATAGTTAAAAAAGGAAAACCTAACCCAATAATTCTGTAACTCCAATTATCTAAACTTTTTAAAAGTTTTAAAAAAGCAATTTCTTGAATATCTTCTTCAAAAGGTAATACTTTTGAATCTGATGATTTATTTTCTTCTAAAAAAACTTTAGCTTCGTAATAATCAAAAATATTATTGTAAAACACTACAGATGTTGATTCATCTACTAATTGTAAATCAACATCTTGTAATTTTGAAAGCACAAGAAATAAAATACATAATAATGAGCCAATTATTAATGTTGCATAACTTAACATCATCATACTTACATGCATCATTAACCAATTTGATTGTAAGGCCGGGACTAATGGACTTGATTTTTGCATATCAGCCGATAAGGTTAAATTAGCAAACCCATTAATTAATAAAGCAATAGGCAATAAAATAGCCCCTAATAATTTACTTTTTGTTTTAAATTCTAAGTATAAATATATAGTTAATAGTGTCCAAGTTAAAAATAATAATGATTCGTAAAGATTACTTAATGGAAAATAACCAGCAACAATCCATCTTGAACACAGAATAAAAAACAACAAAATATTTGCTATAATTGCACTCAATTTTCCAATTTGTATTAGATTTTTTGATCCTCTAAAAAGAGATAAACTAATCCAGTAGGTAATCATCGCAAATAGTAAAATACCAAAAACAATATTCGATGAAAAATTTTGAGTAATATTCCAATCCATTAAATTTCTCCAATAAAAATTATTTCTATCATTAGTTTTATAATCTACTATTTTACTTAAAAATTAACTATTTAAGTATCTTTCTTTTTAGAAATTCAAAGGTGTAAAAAGATAATAACTTTCAAAAAGTTACTAATCAGAAAAGAGAAAAAATAAGTTTTATCTAATATTATGATTAATAATTAAATGCTTTGAAATTATTAATCATAATAAAATTTAATAAGAAAGTTTTAATTCACTATTGAATAAAATTTGACATTATTCATAAATCTCAAGTACTATATTTTTAATTTCATACTAATGCTTTTTATGTCAAAAACAATAAAATACGAAATGATGATTCTTTTAACAGAAGAATTTAATGATAATGAATTAAAAACTTGGGCTTTTAACTACGCTAAGACTTTACGAAAATTAAATGCATCAGAAATTTCAGTAATTTCACGAGGTAAACGAGATTTAGCTTATGAGATTGCAGATCAAAAACGTGGGAATTTTATCCAAATTAATTTTTCAAGCATTCCAAAACGTATAGAAAATTTTTCGAGTAGTTTAAAATTTGATTCAAATGTTTTAAGATTTTTAGTTTTAAATAAAACAAATAACGTAAAAAATTTTTAAAATTTTTTTACGTTATTATCTTGAATTAGAAATAAAGATATGATAACATCTGAGTAATAGGTATTTCCTCAGTAGCTCAGTGGTAGAGCAATCGGCTGTTAACCGATTGGTCGTAGGTTCAAGTCCTACCTGGGGAGTTTAAAATAAACTAAAATTATAGAAAAATATGAAAAATATCTTTGATCCTTTAAAAATTGGGGGTAAATCATTTTCTTCGCGCTTAATGTTAGGGACTGGGAAATATAGAACAAGTCAAGATGCTCTAAAAAGTATTAAAACAAGTGAGTGCGAAATTGTTACAGTTGCTATTCGACGTTTACCAACAAATATAAACCAAGATAATATTAGTTTCCTTAAATCGTTAGACTGGGAAAAACTCTGGTTGTTACCAAATACAGCAGGTTCACAAACTGCTGAAGATGCTATTCGAATGGCATTTTTAGGTCATGAATTAGCATGTCAATTAGGTCAAGAAGATAATTATTTTGTTAAGCTAGAAGTTATTTCTGATCCTAAATATTTATTACCTGACCCAATTGGAACTTTAAAAGCAGCAGAATTTTTAGTAAAAAAAGGGTTCACAGTTTTGCCTTATATTAATGCTGACCCTATGTTAGCATTACATTTAGAAGATTTAGGGTGTGCTACTGTTATGCCACTTGGCTCACCTATTGGATCTGGTCAAGGTTTAAATAATTTATCGAATCTTCAAATTATTATTGAAAATGCAAATATTCCTGTTATTGTAGATGCAGGTATTGGGGCTCCAAGTGAAGCTACATTAGCAATGGAATTAGGCGCTGATGGTATTTTATTAAATACAGCCGTCGCTCAAGCAAAAAATCCTGAACAAATGGCCTTAGCAATGAAGTTAGGGGTCCAAGCAGGTAGGTTAGGGAATTTAGCTGGGCGAATGGAAAAAAAATATTACGCAACGCCTAGTTCTCCAATTAATCAAATTAGTCAATTAAAATAAATATAAAAATATTATGATTAATTAAATATTATTCTAAACATTAATGTGAATAGAATAATATTTAATATTAGTTAAATAAGAAAAGGTTTCTAATAATCTTACTAATTTTTCTCACTTTTACTCAAAAGATTAAATTTAGGCTTTTTGACTAGCAAAATTTATGCTTCTACTTTTGATTTATTATCTTTTTTTTCTACTTCTTTTTCATTTTTTTGAACTTTACTGAAATCTACGTTACTGTAATCAAAATCAATTAAAATATCTGCAGTATAAATGTCATCAAATACTGGTGAATACACAGGTCGATTTCCATAAACATTTGGTTTTATTTGTTGTGTAACATTTATTTCTGTACCTTCATGGAGAACATTACTTAAACAAGCTTCAGCTAATTTATCTTCTAAGAATTTAGTAATTGCTCGACGTAATGGACGGGCTCCATAAATTGGGTCATAACCTTCTTCTGTAAGGAAGAATCTTACAGCGTTATCTATATTTAAAGTAGCACCTTGTTCTTTCAACCGTTTACTTAAACTACCTAACATTAACCCACAAATTTCCCAAATATTATGTTTTGATAAGTGGTTAAAAACGATAATATCATCAATTCGATTTAAGAATTCTGGACGGAAGAATTTTTTCAATTCTTCTTGTACTAACCCTGTTATTTTAACAAATTTTTCCTCATCTTCAGAGGTTGTTTCTCGTTCAACAGGAGCCTTCAATGAGAAAGTACCATCTGAATTTACTAGCAATTCAATCTTTTTATTTTCTCTTTCTAGCGCTGTTTCAAATCTACGGCCAAATCCAATTTTTTCTTTTGAAAGAACAGGAGATTCTTTTTCAATAACTCTAGCACCTAAATTAGTTGTCATTACAACAATACAATTCTTAAAACTAACAACTTTACCACTTGAATCTGTTAAATGACCATCATCTAATATTTGTAAAAATAAATTGAAAACATCAGGATGTGCTTTTTCAACCTCATCAAATAGGACAATAGAATACGGTTTTTGTCGAACTGCTTCAGTTAATTGACCACCATCTTGGAAACCTACATACCCAGGAGGTGACCCAATTAATTTGGCAACGGTATGTCTTTCCATATATTCAGACATATCAAACCGAATAAGACTTTTTTCATCATCAAACATATATTCCGCTAAAGCTTTTGTTAACTCAGTTTTACCAACACCGGTTGGGCCGGCAAAGATAAAACTTGCAATTGGACGTTTTGGATCTTGAATACCAACTCGTGCTCTTCGCACAGCTTTTGAAACAGCTATAATTGCATGATGTTGTCCAATCATTCGTTCATGAAGAATATCTTCCATGAACTTTAAGCGTTCGTTTTCTGACTGATTAATTTTTGTTACAGGTATACCTGTCCAAGCAGAAATAACTTTAGAGATATCTGTTTCAGTAACTTCATCAAAACGTGGTCCATTTGGATTTGCATACTTCGCATATCTTTCTTTACTAGTTAATGCAAAACGCATTATCCGTAAATGTGTACGAACTTCTATTTCATGTTCAACCAATAATTTTGCGGTAGTAAAGTCATTTTCACTAATTGCATCATTTTTATCTTTGATTGTTTCATGTAATTCTACAAGTAATTTTTGTAAACCAGTAGGTAAAGAATTATTTCGTAATCGTACACGCGAACCTGCTTCATCAATTACATCAATAGCTTTATCTGGTAAATTACGATCTGCAATAAATCTACTTGATTGTTTTGCTGCTTCTTCTAAAGCCGCATCGTTATAAGTTAAAGCATGATGGCGTTGGAATTCTGATTTTAAACCTTTTAAAATATCAATTGTTGTTTCTACAGATGGTTCTTCTACAAGAATCGAGTGGAATCTTCGTTCTAAAGCGGGATCTTTTTCAATATAGCGACGATACTCATCTATAGTAGTAGCCCCAATAACACGTAAAGTCCCACGCGCTAAAGAAGGTTTTAAAAGGTTTGCAGCGTCAACGGCACCTTCAGCTGCACCTGCCCCTACCAAAGTATGAATTTCATCAATTACTAGAATTGTTTTTCCATGTTGGTTAACTTCGTCAATGATATGTTTCATACGCTCTTCAAATTCACCTCTATATTTTGTTCCAGCTAAAACTGAACCAAGATCAAGTGCACGTATAACATGGTCTAATAAAAATTCAGGACAATCCATACTCTGCATTAGCATCGCAAGTCCTTCAGCACAAGCTGTTTTACCAACCCCTGCTTCTCCAACTAAAACTGGATTATTTTTTCGACGACGGCCCAGAACTTTAACTAAAGAATTGATTTCTTCGTCTCGCCCAATAACTGGGTCTAGACGCTGTTTCATAACTTCTTTCGTAAGATTTTCTGTATAACTATCTAACGCCGGTGTTTTTAACCCAGCTTTTTCCCTAGCCATTGCCCATTTCTCTTGATCAGTTAATGGTGGTTTTAAAATATCTTCTTGCTGTTCTTCGATATATGTTAAAATTAAATGTCTTAATTTAGGGATATTTACTCTTAACTTATCTAGTGTTCGCATCGCTATTCCGTCTGCCTCATTTATTAAAGACAATAAAACGTGTTCCGTTCCAACGTAATTAACACCAAGATCTTGACCTTCATGAATTGACATTTCTAATACACGTTTTGCGCGAGGAGTAAATGGTATCTCAGAAGCAACAAATCCGGTTCCACGCCCAATATATTTTTCAATTTCTTTCCGTGTCTTTTTCAATGTCACGTTTAATTGAGCTAATGCACGTCCACCTATCCCATGTCTTTGACCAATTACACCAAGTAATAGTTGTTCAGTACCTACGAAATTATGACCCATACGGCGCGCTTCCTCTTGTGCGAGCATAATTACCTTAATAGCACCTTCAGTAAACTTTTCAAACATTTGATTTCCTTCCTCATTTTTAGTAGATAAAAATTATATTTTTATCACTAATACTGTGTTTTTCTATTCACGTTAAACTTACTTTATTAATATAGCTCTTTATAAAAAATTATAAATTATACAATCTATTTTTTCTATAGTTGCATAATAAATTACTTTTAATTATAATAATTAGTATGGTAAAGAACAATTATATTTTTGGCGGTATGGCCAAGTGGTAAGGCAGTGGATTGCAAATCCTCTATCCCCAGTTCGAATCTGGGTGCCGCCTTTAAATATAGTTCAATATCATTGCTTTTTTATAAACATATAAAATATAATATAATTACATGTCATTTAGGGGACGTGGTGGAATTGGTAGACACGACGGACTTAAAATCCGTTGCCTAGTGATAGAGCGTGAGGGTTCAAGTCCCTCCGTCCCCATTTTAAAAGTAAAATATTCAAATTTAAATCAAAAAAAAATTATTTTGTTTATCATAAAATAAGTTAATTAAACAAATGTAATTAATTACATTTGTTTAATTAACTTATTTTATGATAAACAAATTCTGTATAATACTCCTGGTGGTAAATCAGATTTTACTAATAAATCAAAAATATTCACAGATGAATCATAATAAATTTCTAGAATTCGTTTATGAGTTCGAATTTCAAAATGTTCTCGTGAATCTTTATTAACGTGCGGAGAGCGCAGTACACAATAAATTCGCTTATCTGTCGGTAATGAAACTACTCCAACATTATCAATGTTATTATTTTGAGTAATTTCCATTATCTTTTGACACGATGTGTTTAAAAGTTCATGATTAAATGATTCTAATCGTACACGAATTTTTTCATTCGGTTTTATTTCCATAAATTTTTTTAATTATTTAACAATTTTAGAAACAACACCAGCACCAATTGTTCGGCCGCCTTCACGAATAGCAAAACGCATACCTTCTTCAATTGCAACTGGGTAAATTAATTCAGCAGTCATTTTAATACGATCACCTGGCATTACCATTTCTACGATAGAACCATCATCTGCAGTGAATTGTTCAATTGAACCTGTTACGTCAGTTGTTCTTACATAAAATTGTGGTCGGTAACCAGTAAAGAATGGAGTATGACGTCCACCTTCTTCTTTAGTTAACACATATACTTCAGATTCAAAGTTTGTATGTGGGGTAATTGTACCTGGTTGTGATAATACCATACCACGCTCAATATCTTCTCGTGTAACACCACGTAATAAAATACCAACGTTATCACCAGCAAAACCTTCATCTAAGGTTTTTTGGAACATTTCAATACCCGTAATAGTTGTTGTCTGAGTATCACCGACACCAACAACCTCAACGTTATCACCAACTTTAACAACTCCTCGCTCAATTCGACCAGTCGCTACTGTACCTCGTCCAGTAATTGAAAATACATCTTCAATTGCCATTAAGAATGTTTTTTCAACATCACGTTCTGGTGTTGGAATATATGAATCAACTGCATCCATTAAAGCGTAAATTTTATCAACCCATGGGTTATCACCTCGTCTAACATCCGGGTTAGCAGAAATAGCTTCAATTGCTTGTAATGCTGAACCAGGGCAAATTGGAATATCGTCACCTGGGAAATCGTATGTAGATAATAATTCTCTTACTTCTAATTCTACTAATTCTAATAATTCATCATCATCTACTTGATCTTGTTTGTTTAAGAACACAACAATATGTGGAACACCAACTTGTTTTGCTAATAAGATGTGTTCTCTTGTTTGTGGCATTGGACCATCAGCTGCTGATACAACTAAAATAGCTCCATCCATTTGTGCAGCACCAGTAATCATATTTTTTACATAATCAGCATGACCTGGACAGTCTACGTGAGCATAATGACGCTCGTCTGTTTCATATTCAACGTGTGCCGTGTTAATTGTAATCCCACGAGCACGTTCTTCAGGTGCACCATCAATATCAGCATAACCTTTTGCTACACTACCACTTTCTAATGATAATGTTGCACTGATTGCTGCTGTTAAAGTTGTTTTACCATGATCAACGTGACCAATAGTACCAATATTAACATGGGGTTTTGTACGCTCAAATTTTTCACGTGCCATTTCGAAAAGTTCCTTTAAAGTTTAATGTTTATAATAAAAATCTCTGTGCTTTTAGCGAAATTAAATTTAATCATTAATGATTAAAAATTAATAACGGAAATGCGCAAATGCTTTATTCGCATCTGCCATTTTATGAGTTTCTTCTTTTTTCTTTATAGTATTACCTATATCGTTTGCAGTGTCAATAATTTCACTTGCTAGTTTAATTGACATTGTTCTTCCCACACGTTGTCTTGAGTATTGAATAATCCAACGTAATGCTAAATTAGTTGCCCGAAAACTACTAACTTCAATTGGAACTTGATATGTTGAACCTCCAATTCGTCGCGCTTTTACTTCGACAACTGGACTAGCATTTCTAATTGCTTTTTCAAAGATTACTAATGGATCTTCGTTGGTTTTTGACTTTATAATATCAAATGCACCATTTACAATATTTTGGGCTAAATTCTTTTTACCTGCTTTTAAAATTCTTGTTACTAATAAACTAACTAAGTAACTATTATAGGTAGGATCTGCTTTAGGAAATCGTTTTTTTGAAATATTTCGACGTGACATACTAATAATTATTTTTTAATAAATCGTTTTAGTAAATACTAATTTTAAATTTTTAAACTAGTATTTAACTTTTTGGCTTTTTAACTCCATATTTTGAGCGTCGTTGTGTTCGATCTTTAACACCACCACTATCTAATGCACCACGAACAATATGGTATCGTACACCTGGTAAATCTTTTACTCGACCACCACGAATTAAAACAACTGAGTGTTCTTGTAAGTTATGACCTTCACCAGGAATATACGCAGTTACTTCAAAACCAGAAGTTAAGCGAACACGGGCAACTTTACGGATTGCTGAATTTGGTTTTTTTGGTGTTGTTGTATATACACGTGTACATACACCACGTCGTTGTGGACAATTTACTAAAGCAGGTGATTTTGTTTTTTTATTAATTTGTATTCGTCTTGAACGAACTAATTGCTGAATAGTTGGCATTTATTTTACTATAATTAATTTAATTATCTTTTGTTTGTAATCCATATTTTTTCATAAATCTTTCTACACGTCCTTCACTATCTATAAGTGTTTGTGAGTCCGTATAAAAAGGATGGTTTGCTAACCAAACGTCAACTTGTAACTGAGGTTTGGTTGAACCAATTGAACAAAGAGTTTTTCCCTCGCAAAGAACAACAGCATCTGGAAACCAAGTTGGATGAATTTCAGGTTTTGGCATATTTTTAAATTTTTTAACGTTTTGAGTATTGTGATGCTTTTCTAGCTTTTCGTAAGCCATATTTTTTACGTTCTTTAATCCGTGCATCTCGACTTAAAAAACCAAATGGTTTTAATATTAAACGGTTTTCACTTTCCATTTTACAAATTAAACGGGCAACACCTAGTTTAATACTATCAGTTTGACCAGTTAAACCACCGCCTTTTACTATGGCAACAATATCGAATTGATTTTTTAGGTTCAATTTTTCCAATGGTGCCCAAATAGCATTTAAGTAATTTGTATTATATTGTAAATATTTTTCACCAGAAACTTTATTAATAGTTACGTTTCCAGTTCCTGGAACAAGAAAAACACGTGCTACTGCACGTTTTCTTTTTCCAAGTCCAATTTTATCTTTTTGAAACACTATATTCATAAATCTTTTTAGTTTGTTAATTAAATGATTAAAGTATATCTAATGGTTTAGGATCTTGCGCCCCATGTGGGTGCTGATCACCTTGATAAACTTTTAACCGTTTTACCAAATGTTTTTTAGGGTACCCATTTGGTAACATATTAAAAACACAGTTTTCAATAATTCGTTTTGGTATTATATTTACTATTCGCTTTAACGATGAACCAGGGCGTCCTGGTTCATAAACATGAAATCGTTCTACATCACGATCAAGTTTTATATGTTCACTGTTAAGTAATATCACATAATCACCAACATCTACAGATGGATGATAAATAGATTTTGATTTACCTGTTAATAATGGTATGATAGTCGATGCTAATCGTCCTAATTGTTTATCTTTACAATCAATGACATACCATTTTCTTTTATTATAATTTGTAGCTGGAATAAATGTTTTATTCATAAAATTAAATTTAAACTAAATACTTATTTTAAAACTATTCCTAATTTATTTTTAAGAGTAGCAAAAACTTCATCGGCAGATTTTCGACCGAAGTTTTTTAATTCTAAAAGCTTTTCTGGAGAATACTCTAATAAATCTCCAATTGTATTGATTTGAGCTCTTTTTAAACAATTATAAGGGCGTACTGATAATTGTAATTCCTCAATAGCAATATGCGTATATGGATCTATAGGTTTTATATGATTTTTTTCTTTTATGGTTTCTTTTTCTTTTTTAATTTTGTGATCACCAATAGATTTAAATAAATCTATGATTAAATTACACCCAGAAAAGATTGCTTCTTCAGGAGAAATACTACCATTTGTCCAAACATCAATAAATAAACGTTCTTTAATATTATTTGAATTGTCATAAACATTTTCAACTTTAAAATCTACCTTTTGTACAGGCATAAAAATTGCATCTGTTTCTATGAAATCTTCAAATTTATCTGAAAACAGTTCATTTGCTAACCTATATTTTGTTCCAGATTCAATTTTAAATTCTATTTCTAATATATGTGAACTTGAAATTGTTGCAATATAATGATTAGGATTAACAATTTCTACTTCTGGTGGTAATTGAATTGCATTAGCTGTAATAACTGCAGGTCCATGTAATCGTAAACGCCCAAATTGTCGTGTAGAGACGTTTGATTTTAAAATAATTCCTTTTAAATTTAATAAAATTTCAAGAATATCTTCACGAACACCTGGAATTAATGAAAATTCATCTTTTACACCTGCAATTCGAACACCAGTAATAGCCGTTCCTTGCAAATCCCCTAATAAAACTCGTCTTAATAAATTCCCAATTGTTATTCCTTGACCAGAACTTAATGAATCAATCAAAAATTGTCCATACATAGGACCTGATTCAATCTTTTCTGATTTTAAACATTCCATTAATAAATTAGAACTATTGATAAAATTTTTTGTGGAATTCATAGTTTATTTATTTTATAAGTAAATAGACTTATACACGTCGACGTTTTCTTGGGCGACATCCATTATGTGGTACGGGAGTTATATCTTGTATTGAAAGAATTTCTAAACCTGCGCCTTCGATTGAACGGATCGCCGTTTCACGCCCTGAACCTTGACCTTTTACTAAAATTTCAACAGTTTTTATACCTGTACTTAATGCGTCTAAAGCCGCTTTTTCTGCCGCTGTTTGCGCAGCAAAAGGAGTTCCTTTACGTGCACCCTTAAACCCAGCACTACCAGAAGATGCCCATGAAATTGTATCTCCTGCTATATTAGTAATTGTAACAATTGTGTTATTAAAAGTTGATTGAATATGAACAACACCTGTTCCAAGAGTACTTCTGTTTTTTTTTATTGCCGGTTTTCTGTTTTTTTGTGCCATAGTAATTTAATATTTTTAATTAATATAACTGCTAACAAAAGAATATTATTTTTTCTTACCAGTAACAGTTTTTTTCGCTCCTCGTCTTGAACGAGCATTTGTTCGTGTTCGTTGACCACGAACAGGTAAACTGTTTCTGTGTCTTTTTCCTCGATGGCAATTTATTTCATTTAATCGTTTGATATTTAATCCGTTAAAACGTCGTAAATCTCCTTCTAATTTTAATTCAAAATTTTCTAAGATATTACGTAATGCCACTGATTGCTCTGTGGTAATATCATCAGTTCTAGTTTCTGAATTAATCTCGGCTAATTGAACAATTTTTTTTGCCGATGTAAGACCAATCCCATGAATATACGTAAGTGCATATTCGATCCGTTTATTTCTTGGCAAATCTATACCTAGTAATCTTACCACTTACTTAACTCCTTTTAAATATTAACCTTGTCTCTGTTTATGCTTTGGATTTGGACAAATTACCATAATTTTTCCATGTCTTTTAATTACTCGACATTTATCACACATTTTTTTAACTGAAGGGCGGACTTTCATTATAACTTTATAAATATTAAATTAATAAATAAATTTTTTACTTGATTTAATCAAATCTTTCATTATAAATATTAGAAAGAATGATACTTTTCATTTCACGTGAAATATCGAGAACAACACCTACTAAAATTAATAAGGATGTAGTACCTAAACCATTGAAACTTGAAACGTTTAAGATTCCTTCAACAATATTTGGAAGAGTTGCCAATATTGCTAATATTATGGCTCCAAACAAGGTTACTCGTTTCATCACTTGTTTTAAATAAAATGTTGTTGCTAAACCAGGTCTTACACCTGGTATGCTTACCGCCATTTTTTGTAATTCTTGAGAAATATCTTTAGGGTTCAAAACAATAGTTGAATAAAATGAACTAAAGATTAAAATTAATATAAAGTAACTAACCCAATAAATAATTTTTGATGATTTTAAGAAAATAGGTAGAGTTAAAAGTGGAAATACCCCTAGATTAGTAACATAGTTTGGTAATACTAAGAGTGCAGTTGTTAAGATTATAGGCATAACTCCTGCTTGATTAAAACGCAAAGGAATATAATTATTTGATTTAACTTTTGAAACTGAAGGCTGGCTTTGGCCTAATTGTTTTGAAGAAATTAATGGTACAATCCTTGCACTTTCTTGTAATGTAATAATACCCGATATTGCAATAAAGAATAATAATGCAATACCAAATCCAGATATAGCAGTTAAATTACCAGTATTTTCAGTTGCTAATTTTTTACCTAAATTCGGTAAGCTCGAAATTATATTTGTATAAATTAATAACGATGCTCCATTTCCTAACCCATATTCAGTGATTAATTCACTTAACCATAAAACTATCATTGCACCTGTAGTTAGCCAAAGTACTATTTCAAAAGCTAAGGGTGGACTCCAGTCGAATAAAGCACGCTTTAAATAAAAAGCAATACTTGAACTCTGAATTAAAGCAAAAACAAATGTAATTAAACGTGTTAATCGGGTAATTGCTCGTCGACCTTCACCCCCTCCTTCTTTTTGCAATTTAGAAATACTAGGTATTAATGCAGTTATTAACTGCACCATAATTGAAGCATTTATATAAGGAAATATATTTAAAGTAAATAATCCAATTACAAATGTATCATTGCCTGAAAAAGTACTTACTAAATTTTTTGTGATTGGGTGTTGTTGAATATAAAAGGCTAAGTGACCGTGATTAATACCAGGAATTGGTAAAAATGTTCCCATTCTAATAAATAGAAGTATTCCGACACTTAATAAAAGACGTTTTAATAAAATATCGTCTGTCTTTTTCATTTTCATTTTTAATAGTTTAAAATTCAAGTACTTTTTATTTCTGTGACTTTGTACACATTAATTTAAGTCACGTTTTGCTAAAACTTGTGATTTAGTAGTTAAACTTTCTAATGCTACAATTGCAGCACGTGCATTATTTAATAAGTTATCGGAACCTAATTGTTTAGCAATTACATTTTTAATACCTGCAACTTCTAACACAGTTCTAACTGCTCCACCAGCAACAACCCCTGAACCTTCAATTGAAGGTCGCATAATAATTTTACATGCTCCTAAATCACCTATAACACCATGTGGGATACTTAATGCTTTTGTAATTGTAATTTTTATTAAATTCTTTCTCCCATCTGTTTTTGCTTTCTTAAAAGCATTAACTACATCTTCAGCTTTACCAACACCAACACCAACTTGGCCATTTTCATCACCGATAACAACTACAGCACGAAAACTTAATTTTTTCCCACCTTTTGTTACTTTTGTTACACGACCAATTTTAATTAATCGTTCAATAAATTTCTCATCATTTGAATTTCCATTACGACGAGATGTTTTTTTTAATTTATTAACTTGTTTTAACTCGGTACTCATAAAATTTATTATTTTTTAATTTTTCGTTAAAATTGTAGGCCACCTGCTCGAGCACCGTCTGCTAAAGCTTTTATTCGACCATGATATAAATATGGACCTCGATCAAAGACAATTTTTGTTATATTTTTCTTTATACTTAATTCAGCTAATTTTTGCCCCATAAGTCTTGATGCATTACAGGTACGACCATTTTCACTATTAAGTTTGATATCTCGATCTAGGGTTGAGCAAGAAACAAGTGTTTTAGATGTTGTATCATCTATAATCTGTGCATAAATATGTTCGTTAGAACGGAAAACAGATAAACGGGGACGTTCTACTGTTCCTTTTATTAATCCCCTTACACTTTCACGTTTTAACTTTTTATATTTATCAGGCTTTAATTTTTTATTTTTATTTTTAAGTCTTAATAAAACTCTTTTTGAAAATTTCATAATATACTTTTTGTTAGAACTTAGTAATTTTTATTATTTACCTGATTTACCAGCTTTACGTAAGATTGTTTCACCTTTGTAAAGTATTCCTTTACCTTTATATGGTTCCGGTGGACGCCATGATCGTACTTTTGCTGCAAATAATCCTAATTGTTCCTTATCGCATGCTTTTATATCAATCGTTGTATTTTGAGCAACTTCAACTGTTATTCCTTCAGGCATATCTATGTTTACTGGATGACTAAAACCTAAATTTAAAACAAGAGATTTTCCTTGAACACTAGCTCTGTATCCAACACCTTGTAATACAAGAGTTATAAGAAATTGTTCTGAAACACCAATAATCATATTGTTAATTAGTGTTCGATATAACCCATGTAAAGCCTTATTAGTTCGTTCTTCCTTTTTTACACTTACAATTAAACTACCTTCTGTTTGTTCAACTCCAATAATAGCTGGAATTATTCGTTCTAATGTTCCAAATTTACCTTTTACGGTTATAACTGAATCAGTATTTGTAACATCTACAGTTGTTGGTATTTTAATTGGTAATTTTCCGATTCGTGACATATTATAGATTTACTCCAATTACCAAATATAACATAAAACTTCACCACCAATACCAAGCTCTTTAGCTTTACTGTTTGTCATTACTCCTCTAGAAGTTGAAAGAATAGCAACTCCTAACCCATCTAAAACAATAGGTAATGTTTGTGAATTAGCATAAACTCGTAAACCAGGTTTACTAACTCGTTTAATTTTACTAATCACGCTTTCTCTAGATTGTCCTTTATACTTTAATGAAAGAAGTAAGTATTGATATAAATTCTCACTATAAATTTCGAAATTTTCAATAAACCCTTCTTCTTTAAGAATTGAAGCTATTGCTTTTGACATTTTTGTTGCTGGTATTTCAACAATTTGATGTTTCACCATATTTGCATTTCGTATACGAGTTAACATATCTGCAATATTATCTGTGACCACTAGTAACTCCTTATTTTATTTATTCTTGTGACCAACGTTTACGACGTAAGTGTTTTTTCTTATCCCATACTTGATTAATTTCTCCAAAAGAAGAGTATTTATCATAATAACCACAATCATTTAAAGGGAATCGTAAAAATTTCAATAAAATCATACCATTTAAAACTCGATCAACTGTTTTAGAACGAGATTTTGGTGGTGATGAATCTACAACAAGAGTTACGCTCAAACCTTGAATTTGATCTACGTCATCATATTCAATTTCTGGGAAAATTAATTGTTCTTTTAATGAGAAAGTATAATTACCTGCTTTATCAAAGCTTCTAACTGATAAACCTCGGAAATCACGAATTTGTGCAAACGTGAAAAAGATTAATTTCGTAAGAAAACTATACATTTTTTCACCGCGTAATGTACTTGATAATCCTAACTCCATATCTTCTCGAACTTTAAAGCCAGCGATAGCTTTTTTTGCTCTTGTAATTAATGGTTTTTGCCCTGTAATTCTCGTGAATTCAGTGATACTTTTTTTTAAAATATTAGTATTTTGAGCTGCTAATCCTAACCCTCTATTGATACTGATTTTTTTAAGTTTTGGAATAGTATGGGGATTTGAAAATAATTCTGGATTACTTTTTCGTAATACCGAGTGAATACCAGTTTCATATTCTTTTTTTATATTTTCTAATAGACCATATAATTCTGCAATTTCTTCTAAGGAATGTTGACTACGCATATTCTTTATTTAAAATAATTTAAATTAATTTAACATTTGAATGATGAATTGGAGCTTCAAATTGTTTTATCTCTCCAACATCACTCTCCGTATTTGGTTTAATATGTTTAAACTTAAAATTAATACCTTTTACTAAAATTTTACCTGTATTATTATAGATTTTAGTAACTTCACCTGTTTTATTTTTATCAAAACCAGAAATGATTTTTACGTTGTCACCGATTTTAACATGTAATTTTTTACCTTTTGGCATTTATAAAACCTCCGGAGCTAATGAAACAATTTTAGAAAAATTCTTATCTCGGATTTCACGAGCAACAGGACCAAAAACTCGTGTCCCACGTGGATTATTTTCCATATTTACGATTACAGCTGCATTATCATCAAATCTAATATACATACCATCAGCGCGACGGATAGTTTTCGATGTTCTTACTATAACTGCTCGAACAACATCTGATTTTTTAACTGGCATATTTGGAAGAGATTCTTTAACAACCCCAATAATAGTATCGCCAATTTTTCCATATTTTCGGTTGCCGCCTAAAACGCGGATACACATAATTTTTTTTGCACCTGTATTATCAGCTACAGTTAACATTGTTTGTGGATAAATCATAAAAAGATAATCTTAAGTAATTAACGATGATTTTGACATAATTTTAGTTACTGACCAGCGCTTCTTTTTACTACGAGGTCGAGATTCTGTTACTAAAACTTGGTCACCAATATTACATTCACTCATTTCGTCATGAGCGAAATACTTCCGTGTCTTGATCATTGTCTTTGAGTACATAGGGTGTGGATAGCGACTTTCAACTTTTACCACTACAGTTTTCTGCATTTTATTACTCACAACAATACCAATTTTTTCTTTTACAGGCATTTTAAAACTCCTTAAAATCTCTATTTCATTTTTTTATAAGAATATTAGTCAATATCTTATGTTTTAAAAATTGAACCTTATTTAATTTATCTATTAGTATTTTCTTTTAATATTTATCTCAACTGTTAAGAACTTCCATATGAAGAGATAAGTCTTATGATTTTTAAATAGATATATACCATTTTAAGGGATCAATTTATCAAAGTCTAAATTAGATTCTTATTTGTAGACTTAGTCTACAAATTTAGCTCTTAAAATAGTTTTTAATGTTGCTACCTTTTTTTTAGTAGCTTTAATTTGATGAGGTTTAAATGGTTGGCGCGTAGCTTTTTTAAATCGCAAATCAAATAATATCTTTTCTGCCTCTTTCAGCTCTTTAATCAATTCTTGAGTCGACATTGACATATTATCCTTACTGTTAGAGTTAGTCATATGTTATTAATTATCGTGTCTAATAATAAATTTTGTTTTAATTGGTAATTTATATGCAGCTAAATTAAAAGCAGCACGTGCAACTTCTTCAGGAACAGAGCTAATTTCAAATAAAATTGTTCCTGGTTTTACTGTAGCAACCCAATAGTCAACTGCACCTTTACCAGATCCCATACGTGATTCAGCAGCACGTGCTGTAACAGTTTTATCAGGGAAAATTCTAATCCATAATGACGCACCACGTTTAGTATAACGAGTAATTGTTCTTCGTGTTGCTTCAATTTGACGTGAAGTAATCCATGATGGTTCTAAAGCTTGTAAGCCATATTTCCCAAATGAAACTTCGTTTCCTCGAGTTGCTTTACCGCGCATTCTCCCGCGATGGTATTTTCTATATTTTGTTCTTTTTGGACTTAACATAATGAAATTAGATTAATTAGTAAATATACCTTTTCAGTTATTTTTTTGTGATCTTATTATTTTTTTAAGATTTCATTTTTAAATAACCAGACTTTTACACCTAAAACCCCATAAATTGTATTTGCTTCTTTTGTAGCATAATCAATATCTGCTCGTAAAGTTTGTAATGGAACTCGACCTTCACGAATCCACTCACTTCTCGCCATTTCTGCTCCATTTAATCGCCCAGATACTTGAATTTTAATACCATTTACTTCATTATCTTGGGCACATTTTAATGCTTCACGAATTGCACGACGGAATGCAACACGATCTTCAAGTTGTTGAACTACAAGATCAGCAATAAGAGAAGCATTTGAATTAACGTTTTCAACTTCTACAATATTAATAGTAATTTGACGGTTACTAGGTATAAATTTTTTAATATTGGCTGCTAAAGTTTTAATCTCAGAACCATTATCTCCAACTAGTATTCCTGGTCGACCTGTTTCAATATTTAATTCGATTTGATCACCTAACCCATTTCTATTAATATGGATATTTGAGATACTAGCGAATTTTGCTAATTTATTAAGGTATGTTCTAATTTTATCATCTTCTTCTAATAACATTGAATAATGTTTAAAATCTGCATACCAAGCCGACCGATGTTCTTGTGTAATACCTAAACGAAATCCCAAAGGATGTGTTTTTTGTCCCATAGAAAAAATCCTTAATTCTTATTTTCTTAACTAACTGATTTTACAACAACTGTAATATGACATGTTGGTTTTAAAATTTTAAAAGCCCGACCTTGAGCACGTGGTCGAATACGTTTTAGTTTTGGACCTTCATCTGCAAAGATTTCTGAAATAATTAATTTTTTTTTATCTAAATTATAATTATTTTTTGCATTTGCTGCTACAGAATGTACCACTTGCCAAATTGGTGAACCGGCATCATAAGGTAAAAATTCTAATATCATTAATGCTTCTTGGTATGAACGACCACGGATTTGATCTAAGACTTGTCTTACTTTATGCGGGGATATCCGCACATATTTTGCTACTGCTTTTACTGATTGCCCATTCGACATAATAGAGTTTCCTATATTTTTTACATATATTTAAGGTTTCTAAAGAATCAATATTTTTTAATATTGAACTATTATTTTTTTTCTTGAGAAACACTACTTCCGTAAGCTAATTTAATTGTTATATATTCACCTTGTTCTAGATTTTGGGATTTATCGTTCATAAATTTATTATGAGTTGAAACTTTATTTATATAAATTTCATAAATCCACATATCAAAGAAGTTGATAGATAAATTATTTTGTAAAGAAATTACAATTGAATACAAAGCTTGTAACAGAAAATCTCGTTCAATCGGATTAGATTTTAAGAGATAAGATATATCATCACGCACATAATAAAAATGTTTAAACTGAACACTTTGCAAAATTAATTTTGCTAGTGGAGATAACTTTTTTTCAGATTTAACATTAAAAGTTTTAATTTGGAAACTTTTGGGAAAATTTAATGTTAATTCTAATCGTGCCATGTTTAGTTTTTCCTTAACGTTGTGTTTTTTTATCTGCCTTAATATGTGATTTGAATGTTCGTGTAGAAACAAACTCACCTAATTTATGGCCAACTAATTGATCAGAGATAAAAATTGGAACATGTTGTTTTCCATTATAGACAGCTATTGTAAATCCAACCATATTAGGTAATATTGTTGAACTACGTGACCAAGTTGTAATTATATCTTTTTTTCCCTCTGCGTTCATTTTATTAATTTTTTTTAATAAATGATAAGCAATAAAAGGTCCTTTTTTTAATGATCTTGACATTTTTGAGAATCTTATTAATAAATTTTGTTATGAATTAATTACGAACGTCGACGAAGAATATAAGCGTTACTTAATTTTTTTGCTTTTCGTGTTTTTTTACCTAATGCTGGTTTTCCCCATGGTGTCAGTGGGCGACTACGACCAATTGGAGCTCGACCTTCCCCACCCCCGTGTGGGTGATCACATGGGTTCATAACTGAACCTCGAACAGTTGGGCGTTTTCCTAACCAGCGTGTTCGACCAGCTTTACCACTTTGAACAAGAAAAGCATCATTATTACTCAATTCACCGATAGTAGCAAAACATTCTTTACGAATTAATCGGATTTCTTTAGATGGTAATCGTAAAGTTATAAAATCACCTTCTTTAGCTAAAATTTTTGCTGATGTTCCCGCAGAACGAACAATTTGGCCACCGCGGTTAGCGATTAATTCAATATTGTGAACAGAAGTTCCTAAAGGAATTTCTTCTAATGGTAAAGTATTTCCAATATTTAAATCAATTCCTTTGCCAGATAAAACTGTATCACCAACATTTAGATTATTTGGGTGTAAAATATAACGTTTTTCACCATCTGTAAAATGAAGTAATGCAATTCTTGCATTTCTATTTGGATCATATTCAATTGAATTAACAATACCAGCTATATTGTATTTATTACGTTTAAAATCAATTACTCGATATCGTTTTTTATGACCACCACCCCTATGTCGTATAGTAATAACTCCTCTGTTATTTCTACCCTTATTTCGATGGTTTTTTTTAACTAAACTTTTTTCTGGTTTATCCGTTGTTATTTCCGAAAAAGTTGATAGGGCTCTATTACGTGTCCCTGGGGTATATGCTTTATAAAGACGGATACTCATAAACTTGGTTTATTTATATAATTATTAATTTTCTTCTGCAAATAAGTTTATTGTATCGCCCTCTGATAACGTTACAATTGCTTTTTTGTAATGTGATTTCCAACCCATATATTGACCGATTCGTTTTTTCTTTTTCGGTAAATGAGCAGTATTAATTTTTATCACTTTAACATTAAATAAATATTCAATTGCAGCTTTAATTGATGGTTTATCAGATTTCGGGCTTACAACAAAACTATATTGGTTGTTAGCTAATAATCGCGTAGCTTTATCCGTAATAATTGGGTACTTTATGATATTCATATCGATATCATTAAAGTCTAAAGAATTAATCACAATAAATCTCCTTTATATCATTGACTGCTGATGGTGTTAACAAAATTTGTTTTGCTTTTAATAAACTTAAAGTATTTAAATTTGATGCCGAAATTAATTCAACATTTTTTAAATTTTGAGTTGATAATTTTAAAGGAGTTGTTTTTTTAGAAACAACTAGTAAAATTTTTTGATCTAAGTTTAAATTATAATTTTTACAAATATCACAAAAAGCTTTTGTTTTCGGTTCAGTAATTAATGATTCTAATTCACCAATTATCGAAATATTATTCCGTTTATTATAGAATAAAGTTTGTAATGCTAAATTACGTTCTTTTTTATTTAATTTTAAATTAGTTGTTTTAGGTTTTGGCCCAAAAATAACACCCCCGCCTCGCCACAATGGAGAGCGACTTGACCCAGCTCGCGCTCGACCTGTTCCTTTTTGTTGCCAAGGTTTTTTACCCCCACCTCTAACTTCACTTCTAGTTTTCGTTGAAACCGTTCCTTGCTTTTGTGAAATTTGATGTCTTAAAATATCTCGATGAATCAAATAGTTACCTGAATTTTCTAAGATATTAAGCTTAAAATCATATTTATCAGATGATATTTGTCCATTTGAATCTAATGAATTGTATTCTATAATTTTTTGAACAGCCATATAGTATTTTTCTTAATGTTCATTTATTTAATAATATTTTTTATGCATTATTTTGACGGAACAATACTAAGTAGATTTCCTGGTTTTCCAGGAACAGCTCCTTTAACAACTAAAATATTTTCATCATTGTTTACTTGAACAATTTTTAATTTCTTAATGTTTGCAGTTTTATTACCCATTTGGCCAGCCATTTTCTTTCCTGGTAAAACACGTCCGGGTGATGTTCCCATACCAATTGACCCTGGAGCTCTATGATTTTTAGACCCATGAGTCATAGGACCCCTTGCAAAATTATAACGTTTTTGAAGGCCTTGAAAGCCTTTACCAATACTCTTTCCTGTAACGTTAATTAATTGTCCCGCAACAAATGATTCAACATTTAATACTTGACCAACATTGAACTCAGCGGGATCATTTACACGAAATTCTTTTAAATACTTTAAAGGTTGAATATTTGACTTTTGTAAATGACCTAATTGGGGTTGTGTTAATGATTTTGTTGAAACATTACCATAACCAACTTGAATTGCGTTATAACCATCATTTAATGTAGTTTTAACTTGTGTAACAACACATGGCCCAACTTTTAAAATTGTAACTGGAATGATATTCCCTGATTCATCAAATATTTGGGTCATTCCAATTTTGTTTCCTAATAAACCTAAAGACACAATATTTTTCTCCAAAAAATACTTATATATATATTAATAGTGATAAAATTTAATTTTATTAAATTTAGAAATAAATATTTTGATAATTATAATCATCAAACTATTATATAAGTTTAAAAAAATCGAAAGATTTTGTCTATATAAGAAATATATACAATGTTATTATTTATAATAACTTTTAATTATATGTTATACCAGTCAACTTACTATAAAAAATAGTATAAGTAGGTCTAAGCACTTTGTATAATTATATATATGGTATATAATTTATAATAGTAAACATAAATTTATACAAAGTTAATTATATGAATAAAGTAGTAGGAATTGATTTAGGAACAACAAATTCTGTAGTTGCTGCTATTGAAGGTGGGCAGCCTACAGTAATTACAAATGCAGAAGGTTTTCGAACAACACCCTCAATTGTTGCTTATACAAAAAAAGAAGAACTATTAGTTGGGCAACTTGCTAAACGTCAGTCTGTTGTTAATGCTGCAAATACCTTTTTCTCAGTTAAAAGATTTATAGGTTGTAAAGCCGATGAAGTTTCTGAAGAATCAAAAGAATTACCATATAAAGTTATCAAAGATGATAACGGGAATATTAAAATTAAATGTTCGTCTTTAAATAAAGATTTTAGTCCTGAAGAAGTTTCAGCACAAGTTATACGAAAATTAATTACAGATGCAAAGGAATATTTAGGTCAAGATGTTACAAAAGCTGTAATCACAGTCCCTGCTTATTTTAATGATTCTCAAAGACAAGCAACAGTTGATGCTGGGAAAATTGCTGGTATTGAAGTTTTACGAATTATTAATGAACCTACAGCAGCTTCTTTAGCTTATGGGTTAGATAAAAAACAAAATGAAACTATTTTAGTTTTTGATTTAGGTGGTGGAACATTTGATGTTTCAGTATTAGAAGTTGGTGATGGTATTTTTGAGGTATTATCAACAGCTGGTGATACAAATTTAGGTGGGGACGATTTTGATAAAGCTTTAGTTCGTTGGTTAGTTGAAGATTTTGAAGCAAAAGAAGGTACTAATTTAACTAAAGATATTCAAGCGTTACAACGCTTAACTGAAGCAGCTGAAAAGGCAAAAATGGAACTATCGAATGTTGAAAAAACAACGATCAATTTACCTTTTATTACAGCAGATAAGAGTGGCCCAAAACATATTCAGCAAGATTTAACACGTGAAAAATTTGAATCTTTATGTAGCAATTTAATTGATCGTTGTCGTATTCCTGTTGAAAAGGCATTAAAAGATGCAAAATTAGATAAATCAGGAATTAATGAAGTTGTATTAGTTGGTGGGTCAACACGAATTCCAGCTATTCAACAATTAGTACAATCATTAACTGGAAAAAAACCAAATAAATCAGTAAATCCTGATGAAGTGGTTGCTATTGGTGCAGCAATTCAAGCTGGTATTTTAGCAGGTGAAATAACTGACATTTTATTATTAGATGTTACCCCATTATCACTGGGTGTTGAAACAGTTGGTGGAATTATGACAAAACTAATTTCACGGAATACTACAATTCCTGTTAAAAAGTCTGAGCTATTTTCAACAGCAGCAGATAATCAAACAAATGTAGAGATTCATGTGTTACAGGGAGAAAGAGAAGTTGTTAGTGGAAATAAAAGTTTAGGAAACTTTAAATTAGAAGGGATTCCAGAAGCTCCAAAAGGACGTCCACAAATTGAAGTAACATTTGATATTAATGTTGACGGATTATTATCTGTAACTGCTAAAGAAAACGAGTCAGGAAAAGAACAAAGTGTAACAATTCAAGGTAGTTCTAATTTATCCGAAACTGACATTGATACTATGTTAGAAGAAGCTGAAAAATATGCTTCAGTAGACAAAGAGCAAAAAGAAAAAACTGATTTAATTTTAACTGCTACAAATTATTGTCAAACAGTAGAAGAAAAAATTAATAATGATGAACTTCCTAACTGTACAGAAGATGAGAAAAAAGAAATACAATCGGCAATAGAAAACCTTCGCACACTATTATCGAATAATAACGAATCTTCAGAATCTATTAAAGATTCATTAGAACAATTACAAAAGTTGTTAGAAGGAAAATTAACTTAATATACAAAATATAATTTTATTTCAGAATTATAAAATTTTAATTTCTACAGAATATTGTTGGTATACAATATCGTGTAGAAATTAAAATTCAGTTTTAAAATAACCTATTTTTTATTTTATTTATTTGTTTCTATATCATCAACAATGATACATTCTGTTGTTAAAATCATACTTGCTATTGATGTTGCATTTTGTAAACCTGAGCGAGTTACTTTTGCCGGATCTACAACACCTTCATCATACATATTTCCAAAGATATTTTTTGCAGCATTATATCCTATCTCAAATTCTTGTTCTTGGACTTTACCAATTATAACTGGTCCATTAATACCCGCGTTTTCTGCAATTCTTTTTAACGGAGCAACAATTGCACGTGAAATAATAAGAGCACCAATTAATTCGTCTTCTTTTAAATTATTTTTTGCCCAGGTTACTAAGTTTTCTGATAAATGAGCTAATGTCGCACCACCACCTGGTACAATTCCTTCTTCTACCGCAGCGCGCGTTGCATTTATAGCATCTTCTAACCGTAATTTTTTATCTTTCATTTCTGTCTCGGTTACTGCTCCTACACGTATAACAGCAATTCCACCTGAAAGTTTAGCAATTCGATCTTGTAATTTTTCTTTCTCATATCCTGTTTCCGCGATGTTAACTTGTTTACGTAATTGTTCACAACGCGCTTTAATATTTTCAATTTCTAACCCATCACCAACAATTGTTGTTGTATCTTTATTAACTATAATTCGTCTTGCTTCTCCTAATAAATTTACTTGAATATTATCCAAGCTTAAACCAGCATCTTGGGTAATAACAGTTCCACCAGTTAAAACGGCAATATCCTCTAACATTAACTTTCTTAATTCTCCAAATCCTGGGGCACGAATAGCAACAACGTTTACAATACCTCTTAATTTATTTAAAATTAAAGTTGCTAATGCTTCTTTTTCAACATCTTCAGCAATAATTAATAAAGGGCGTTTTGTCTTAGTAATTTGTTCTAAAATTGGTAATAAATCTTGCTGAACTAATGTAATTCGTTTATCAGTTAATAAGATATAAGGGTTTTCATAAGAGACTTCCATTTTTTCAGTATCAGTTATAAAATATGGGGAGATAAACCCTTTTTCTAACTTCATACCTTCTGTAATTTCTAATTCAGTAATAATACCTTTACCTTCTTCTAATGAAATTACACCCTCTTTACCCACTTTTGCTAATGCATCAGCTATTAAAGCACCAATAATATCATCATTACCTGCAGAAATTGAGGCCACTTGTTTAATTGATTGAATATCTTCTACTGGTTGAGCAAATTCATTTATTTGCATAACTAGATATTGGGTAGCTTTTTCCATACCTAATTTTATTGAAATTGGGTTTGCCCCTGCTGCCACATTTTTTAATCCTTCTTTAACCATTGCATAAGCAAGAACAGTTGCTGTTGTAGTACCATCACCTGCAACATCATTTGTTTTTGCAGCTGCCTGGCGAATTAAAGAAACACCAGTGTTTTCAATATGGTCTTCTAATTTAATTTCTTTTGCAATTGTTACCCCATCATTCACAATTTGTGGTGAACCGTAAGTTTTTTCTAAAACAACATTCCGTCCTTTTGGTCCTAAAGTTACAGAAACAGCTTCGACCATTATTTCCATTCCACGCTCTAAAGCACGTCGAGCATTATCTTGATATAAGATTTTTTTTGCCATAATATTAAATTTTGATAAGTATCTAAAAATTGTATATTCATAACTGTAAAATAAAAATTAACAATTCGGCAAGCTAAATTTTTAATTTTGTTAAAATTTTTTTGTTTAAAAGCTTTACTAAAAATAACATTAACTAGTATTATTAAAGAGTAATATAGTTTGGGCTTGTAGCTCAGTGGACTAGAGCACGTGGCTACGAACTACGGTGTCAGGGGTTCGAATCCCTTCTTGCCCAATATATCAAAATATCTATTTTATATAATAAATATTAATTTATTGAATTACTATATTACTTTACTGGGGTGTCGCCAAGTGGTAAGGCTGTGGACTTTGACTCCGCCATTCGTAGGTTCGAATCCTGCCACCCCAGTTTTTTAACTATCTTCTTTAAAATTTTACCTTCTATTCTTTTAAATTTTTTGACAGTTCATATATGATTAGAATTAATCAAGGGCAAAAAAAATTTATTTAATAAAAAAAAACGATGATAGCTCATATTCAATTTATAAAAGGGATAGATGAAAAAGTTTTACCTGATATTCGATTAACGCGTTCTCGAGACGGTAGTACAGGTACAGCAACATTTCGTTTTAAAAATGCAAATATTTTAGATAAAAGTTTAGCGTTAAGTGGTGAAATAACTGGTATGTATATGATTGATCAAGAAGGGATTTTAGAAACTCGTGATGTAAGTGCTCGATTTGTAAATGGAAAACCACAAGCAGTTGAATCTATTTATATAATGAAAAGTCCTGAGGCTTGGGATAGATTTATGCGTTTTATGAAACGCTATGGAGAAAGTAATGGTCTAGTTTTTACAAAAGCATAAATTTCCCCATTGTTTCATTTAAAAAAGTTTAGTGACATTTCAAGAAATAATTTTTATATTTTTAAATATTTATACTTAAATTAAAGAATAAAGAATAATTCCATTTACAAATGAACATTTATAGTATCTTTTCTTTATTAAATTTTGGTCCAGTATTCTAAAGAATACTTGGTATTCAATTTTAATCTATATTTAGAAGCGTAACTAATATTTAGTATCAAATGGTTTTTCTCCATTTACTATTATTAAATGTCTAAAGATTATGGAGCAACTATAAGAAAAAAACCGTTAAAGTTAATAAGACCAATTTACAGAAACCATATGCTCCATAATCATAAAAAAAAACTTTACTCTCTTTTTTACACGTGCTTATAATCTATTTAGCCTCCTCCAACAATTGTAACTATTTCAATTTTGTCATTATCATTAATAAAAATTGTATCCCATTTTTCTTTAGGGCAAATAAAATTGTTATATTCAAGAACTAAAAGAGATGAATTATAATCAAAATAAGTAATTATATTTGATAAATTAAGAATATCTCCACTAAAAAATTTCTCACCATTCAAATAAAAATTTTTTGTTTTTTTCATATTAAAATGTTTAAAAATATAATATTGTATTAATAACCTAGACGTGATTTAATATAACTTGGTATAGTATTATAAGTAAATAGTTTGGCGGGTGTGGCCAAGTGGTTAAGGCAGTGGGTTGTGATTCCGCCATTCGCCGGTTCAAGTCCGGTCACTCGCCCTACTTCAAACATTTAAAAATAAAAAGTAAGAAAAATCAAATACATAGATATTATAGGTATACTAGTTTTATGTCACGTTATCGCGGACCAAAATTACGCATCACACGAAGATTGGGTCAATTGCCAGGCTTAACACAAAAAACATCAAAGAAAACTGCTAGACCTGGTCAACACGGAAAAACTTTAGAAGGTGGTAAAAGGAAAACAACTGAGTATGGTATACGATTAGAGGAAAAACAAAAATTAAAATTTAATTATGGAATAACTGAGAGTCAGTTATACCATTATATTAAAGAAGCACGTCGCCGCAAAGGTGTTACTGGTTTAATCTTATTACAATTATTAGAAATGAGATTAGACACAATTTGTTTTTCATTAGGTTTTGCTCCCACAATTGCTGCTGCTCGTCAATTAGTAAACCATGGGCATGTTACTGTAAATAATCGAGTTGTTGATATCGCAAGTTTCCAATGTCAAATTAATGATATTATTGGCGTAAAACCAAAATCAACATCAAAAAATATTGTTGAGAATAATTTGAAAACCGGTAATTTAATTGATCCTCCTAGTCATTTAACGTTAGATAAGTCAAAATTAGAAGGAACAGTTAAAAATTATTGTGATCGAAGCGAACTTTTATTAGAGTTAAATGAACTATTAGTAATTGAGTATTACTCAAGACGATAGTCACAATAAAAAACTTTATATTTATCCCTCGTTCCATTAAAAAAAATCAGAATTTACAAATTAGCTTATGTTAAAACTAAGATTAAAACGAAACGGAAGAAAACGCCAACCTTCATATCGATTAGTTATTATGGAAAATACTACTCGACGAGATGGCCGCCCAGTAGATGAAGTTGGATACTATAATCCACTTACAAAAGAAGCATGTTTTAATGAAGAAAAAATTATAAAATGGTTAAGTCATGGTGTTCAACCTACTGAAACTGTTTTTCAATTATTGAAAAAAAGTAATTTAATTAAATAATAGATTCAAATTTTATTCAATAGTGAATTAAAACTTTCTTATTAAATTTTATTATGATTAATAATTTCAAAGCATT
>Ga0222715_10000827_pt1 | contig 30624 bp, 26 predicted proteins | sample C33_9DmetaG_FD_165056 | JGI IMG/M metagenome (GOLD analysis project Ga0222715, IMG submission 165056) | Estuarine water microbial communities from San Francisco Bay, California, United States - C33_9D | ecosystem: Environmental > Aquatic > Marine > Unclassified | place: USA: California...
GCTATGGTATAAAAAAATATCGCTTGAAATGAAAGAGCTTTATTTTCAGGCGCAATGTATGATGCCCCCAAGAACAACGCAAATACTGGCAAGATAAATTGAATTAAAAATATAATTCTATCACGGATATTACCTTCTAATATCGTATGGCCAAAAAAAATACTCACCATCATCAAAAGGAACAAACTGAATAAAAATATTGCAGGAACATGGCATTTTTTATAGTTAACTAAAAACAGCATCCCAATAGCACAGCCAATAATAGAAAACGGTAATGGCAAATTAGATATACTGCCGCCATGATAATAATTCATGGCCGAATCATTAAAGACACCTAATCTTGATATTTGAAAAAAAACAGGCGCTATAATCAATATTAATACGATGGATTGTGTAGCAACTCGACTAATCGACTTAGCTGTAACGTTTCTCGTATAATTATCTTTCTCAATGGATGGATTATAAATAGCGAATATGAACAAAGATAATATTGAATTTATCAAAAACAGGTAGGGGAATACATTTTCTCCAATTATATAAAACGCGAATGGAACGATTGATATAATTAAAATATTAGCAATAACATCTGGAACAAAGACATCCACGTTATATAATTGCAATAGATGTATTCTCTTCTTTTGCGCTAAAAACATTATTGCACTACCGAACAAAGATAAACCGATAGCCAAATTATAATTTCTGGTCATTTGAGTAAAACTATCATTTTGCAATGCAAAGATACTAATACCTGAACCTATAAGAAATAATACTAATAATACCGCATTCGTTTTATTCACCAGATTAGCTTTACTATTAATATATGTACCAATTGCCAGACTCGGACCCAACGCATAAGCATAGACAGAACTTATCATTCCACCTATAGCATAGGCAGAAAACATCATGCCAGCGATTGATTTCCCGGCTAAAAGAATTATTAATATTCGAAATACATACATAGATATAGAAATTATCCAGCTTGAACCCAAATGCGGCAAAAATGATCTCCAGGTAAAATAAGAAAAATTACTTTTTGAAAATGATCTACGTGAAAATGAAACCATTTTGTAAGCGGGACTAATTGCCCAAACAAACAAGCTAATACTAATAAAATTATTCTTCCCGAATAATATTGTTATGGCTAATGTTAAAAAAGTAATTATTTGGATTAATGAATAACTATACGCATAATTCTTATTATTTTCTTTCTCATTACAGCTTATGTTCAGCTCTGCAATCCATTCAAAACTACGACGCATAATTAACCCAATAACAATAAAACTATCCAGTTCGATAAAACTCTTACTAAGCAAGAAAGATAAAACGGCTAATGGTAATAGCAAGTAATATCTAAATTTTAAAATTTGAGCTATAGATATATTATTATCATTACCCAATATTATATTTCTCGCATTTGCACCAAATGCCATAAAAACGACAAGAGTAGCTGCTTGAACAATAGCAACATCAGCTGCTGTCTCCGCTTCTCCCATAAGGCCAAGCAGTATTAGCAGCATCGTCATGGAAAACATATTCAATGAATAGGCAAAAGGGAATATAAAATGCATGTATTTATTTACTATGTTTCTAATCATGGAATTATTCAATTTCAAAAGAGTCATTTAATTTGCATTATTCATAATGCTTGAAAATATATTTAGATATTTTTGAGTGATATTGCTCCATGTATAATTTTTCTGCACAAAAATTTTTCCAGCACTACCCATGTCCTTTAACTTCTCTGGTGAATTAATCAATAACAATAACTTCTTCTTCATGTCATCAATATCTGGTGATACTTCAATTGCACCTCCCGCTTCTGCTAATGCAGAAAAACCGCATTTATCAGACAATAATACTGGGGTCGAAGTTACTGCGGCCTCTAACGCAACTATAGACATAGCTTCTTGTCTTGAGGGAACGACTAAGATTTCTGCGCCATGATAAGCGCTAGATTTCAAGTCACCTCCTGCATAATCAAGAAAATGAACGCGATTTTCACTTTTATATTTATCTAATATTGATTCAAGGTGATTTTTCAATCCTTCATCTGGACCAACAAAAATTAAATGATGTGATATTTCTGATTCTAATTGCAAATAAGCCTCGAGGAGAATATCGGGGCCTTTTATTATGTTCAGTCGTCCAATATATAGTATATATGGCACATCATTAATCCCCATTTTTTTTCTAAATAAACTTGTGTTTTCGTATATAAAATCTGTTTCACTTACACCATTCGGCACATGATGAATTTTACTTAAACTCAGTCCTTCTTTGATTAGAAGTTCTATTTCATCTTCTGATATTACAATACCAGCCGAAGCGTTCTTTATTAAACGATGCCCTATAAAATAATGGTATAGTTTTTTTAGAATCTTTGATCTTCCATATATCGTCAGTGCTCCTGCAGGACAAACGATATATGGCTTTTTAAATATTCTGACTAATAAATAGGCCCATGCATTTATGAAAGTCCAGTGATTCATTATATGGACAACATCAGCCCACAAAATCAAATCTTTCACAACTTTTAACCTTGGAATTGGAATATACCACCTCTTATTCCAGCAGGGTAACTGTGTAATTTCATTTTCAGAAAACTCAGATTGCAATTCATGGTCACTATTTATGCTTAATATTTGTGAATCCACACCTTCTATTTCATTTAGATTTTTATGAAGTTTAAGAATTCGTTCGACTGACCCTCCTCCCTTAATTGTATTTACTGACATTATTATATTGAGTATATTCATGTTATTAATTTAATCATATATAAAAATATGCACTTTAATGTTTATAGGACTCTAATAAGATAGGCAAAAAAACAATAACTATTTACTCAGGCATTCCACTCGATACCAATCTAAATATAAAGACACCCCTTCTTCAAACGAAACTGGCGATTCAAAACCTATGTCAGTTAATTTATCGATTGACAAGACACGTTCTGGGTCAACATTGTCTCTACCAAGAGAAATCAATAGAAAGGACAGAAAAACGGCAGGCATTCGTAAACGAAGCAGGTTGGGACTAGCGATGTTTAGTTTTTTCTTTAAAATCGATTCAACATCAATATAATTATTCGACTGATGCTGATCATCAGAGATGTTAAATATTTCACCATCAATATTTTTTATATGCCTAATTAAATATACAAATACTGCAACAACATTATCAACATAAACCAGGTTCATCCGTCTTTTATAATATAAACATGACTTTAGATAATTAATTATTCTATTGCCATTCATTATGGCATCAACAATCTTGATTAAGTTTTGTCCACCAGCTCCAAACACGGCTGTCGGGCGTATGACAACAGCTTCAAACTCTTTATTACAGCCATCAAGGATGGCTTTCTCTATATTAAGTTTTGTTTTTGCGTATTCAGTAACAGGGGCGCATGGTGTACTTTCGTACACAGGGTTAATTTTACTTCGACCTATTACATCAGCCGTACTACAATGAATTAAACGCTTTACCTTGGCGTTATTGCAACTCTCTATCAAATTATTTACTAAGTTCAGGTTTTCCTCTGACCCTGCATCCCTGATATAAGCCAGATTAATAACCATACAACCTTTTTCGAGAACCTCATCAAGAGAGCCCTTCTTAAGCAAATCACATTCTTTCACATCAACACCAGCACTAAACTCTTCGAACGCCAGGAATTTATCTTTCGACCTGCTGATGACTACCACCCTGATTCTATCTAAGGTCTTCAATTCTTTTACTAGATGCATCCCTAAAAAACCAGTTGCACCTGTAACTACAACAAGCTTTTTTTTCATAAAGATGCAATGCTCATTTTAAATTTTTCTTAACTATCGTTATCTATATTATTTTTTTTATAGAGTAGCTAATAATGCATGCGGCATAGTAAAGATACATTCTAATGCTTTTTGATGAAGTCATTTCCATATAATATTTTCTCACTTTCAAATCTGATTTCATATTCAATAGCAGCTCTAAAAACGAATAAGTTGTTACTGGATCAATCTCTAAAAAACACACTGCTTTTGGCTCAATAAGCAATTTAATACCTTTGTTTTTTAGTTTTAATGAATGGATGACATCTTCACTGAAAGCTTTTCCTTTGAACGGGAAATAATTCTCAAGAACTAGATTAGTTCGATAATGCATTACACAACCACCTGCGAGCCATTCTGATTCGGATGGTTTAGAACTGTTATTTTGTGCATCAACACCTATAGGAGTACCCGACTTATCAATTTTTCCTGGCTGATATCCCGAAGAACCATTCATAAGCCAATAATAAATAGATTCTATTAACTGATTTCTATTTGGTTTTTTATATACGGATTTTTTTGTCGACAAGTCAATTAATGATGGTGCAACTGCAACTTTATGACCATTCGACTTAATCGTTTCAAGCAAATATTCGAGACAATGTTGATCTACAATAACATCATCATCAAGTTGCATCACATATCTGGTTTTTGCTTTTTCAAAACCTACAATTCTTTGACTCACTTGCCCACGACATTCAGTTTTTATTGTTTTTACATTTGTCCAACTCAAAATATCTTTATTGAAAGACTCTTCTTTTGGGATGCAAACTAGAATTTCTTCAGGAATCATTGCCCCCTTATTTAATTGCATAATGGTTTCTTGAAGAGACTCTCCTCCCAAGGTAGGGATAACCACTGTAATCGCATCTTGTTCAGCGTTAACTGATGATTTATTGATCACAATATTTTTTAATTAGATGATTTAACGACATATTAATTAATTACCTTATTATTCTTGCAGATAAACTCTTGTAGTCCTGCATTATCAATTGGCTTAAGATAGTCCCGCACATAATTAATTGCACGAAGACTACAATCTTCATAATAACTTTCCGACATACCTTTTAATTGACTTAGTATATTCACCATTTCTGATTCATTATTTACACACCAATGAAATGGAACTTCTCCAATCACAGGATCAGGGGAAATCATATCGCCTACTGAAAAATTAATAATTGGTTTCCCACGCATAAGAGTCTCTAGTGCTACAGTTGAAGAAACATAGACTGTGGCGCTGCACCAGAATAAATTATCCTCTAAAAGAGTTCCGGAGAAATCCTGAGCTTTACTATTAACCCAATACAGTAAGTCATCAGGCAACATTGCCAAAGGAAAGTTAATATGAGGTCTAATACCTAGTTCAATATTTGGCATGAGTATCATTACTTTCTGCAAGTATGTAACTGCCTGTATTAATTCATTTACACTTGATGATAACGCAAGCAATACTCTTGTATTAACCCTGTCATTTCGATGGGGAAGTGTCTCGGGCCAGGATTGACGTAATGCACAGCCAGTAGCAAAAATCTGTTTAGGATAATTTCCATTTTTTTCCAGGTATTCTCTTGTTACACTACCGACGGTAATTATTTTATCTGGCAAGGGAGTATATTTTGCTTCATCAGAATTAAAAAATAATGTTATGTGTCTGGGTGTTATAGAAGTGTGTTGATAACCTATTACTTCTGGTCTGGATTGAGAATCATACACTCCCAATAGAATCATTTTTTCGAGTGCCTTATTTTCATATGGATATATTAAAAATTTTGGTTCATAAACTTTTAAATATCTACCAATAGATTTATATATTAATAAATTATGAAGAAACCCTCCAACAGCAATATCATGCAGGAATGATTCAAAAAACAAAGATGAATGTTTTTTAGCCTTTCCGAAAAAATACTTATTAACTGATAATGAATTACTCAACCAGTTTTGAGTAACTCTAGTTAGAACCGATATGTAGTCAGAAATTTCAAGCATCCCGAATAACGCTATGTACGGGGTTTTATTATTCGCTCTTAAAAGCATTTGCATTCGTCTCCTAAATGGAGGATACACGTAAGCAAGATAATGTGTGGATTTAACGTTTAAATTTTCCTTAATCAATTGTGGAAGCTTGCCAAAATAATTATCCTTCTCATCATGTAGCTCTCCATCCAGATAAGTGAATATACAAACATCTACAAGCTTCTTCTTGCTATCAATGCGATGACCAAAAAAACCAAAAAATGCATGAGCACATATTATTGGTTGTCTCGCGAAAGTCTTGGCAATTTCAACTATCTTATATAAATGTCTTAGTTTCCATGCATTTCCACTTATGCCAACATTGGAATCTGATAAAGTAGACGCTATTGATTGCATCTGACCTGGTGTGGCGCCAAGTATATACAAGACATTAATGTCTTCTCGTTTTACTATTTCACAAACTGCATTTACCTGAACATAACGATCGCCTAATGGTGATGACAATAAGTTTTTTGCTGTTGATGTGTATGCCCACCATAGCATACTTGAATTTTCTCGATTAAGTTCACTAAGCAATAACGAAAAATCTTCTAACCATTTTTTGCCATATTTACTATATATACTCGATAAATCAATTAAATTCTGTTCATTTAAATGGTTAAAATTATTTTCACTCGAAAGATCAATATATTTATAAGCTGCTACAAGATCAGTTGGCGATCGAATAAAAATAATTTTTTTCATTCAATTATTAAAGTACTTAAAAAAATAAATGAGATGGAAAACAGTTAATTTATAAAAAAATATGTATTTTTCTAAACATCATTTTTCTATGGCTTGCATATTTTTCTTGCACACTTATTCATATGATATTGTAAAAATGATTTCATATAGTGTTTGTTTTTAGGTCTAAAATAATCAAGGATACTATCTAACTTAAACATTGTTCCATGTTTAAACCATTTTTTATCAAAGCTTAATGGTATATTCACATATGGATCATATGATTGACTATAGTAATCTACATATATGGTTCTTCTTTTTTTATCGCAATCATTTTTGATCTTTTCTACGCCATGAAAACTATATGGCGTATGTAAAAATATAATCGCTCTATTATTTTTATATTCAACTTTATTAATGACTTTATTGCCATATTTATCAAAAAAAAGAGTCGCACCACCCGAACTTACATCCCAATTCTCCGACAAATAAATTAATATATTAAGCACATGAGGAAGGCCTGTTTCTGGCTCAAAAGAATGATCCACATGAGATCCCAATACCCCACCCGGCTTCATTTCGTGGTAGTTGGCCAATTTAGTATTACCGTATCGGGTTGAAACTAGCGATGTTATACCAGTGAGTTCTCGCATGTTTCCTACCCATGAATCCGCATTCAAAGTATCAACTATATTTTTTATTACATCTGGCAAAGAAGTGTTCAAGCTTATCCATTTGTTTTTTTCTACGTCAGTTGCAAAGTGTTTGCCTGATACATCATTTTTCATTTTTTCAAGGACACTATTCAAGGACGAAAAATAATCTTCATCCAGAAACTCATCCAGAACTATATGAGGAAAAGGAGCGCCTTGTAGGAATTCTTCTTTCTTTGTTGTAAGCGTCATATATTGACTATTTATTATATTCATAATATTAACTTTCTTTACTTATAAATAACTTAACAAGACTAACTTCCTCTGTATTTTTCTTTTAGTTTTTCTTTATCCATATCTTTGCCATTTGCGAGATCATATAGATCCGTATTTGATAGTTTTACAGCTTCTTCTGGAGGCAGATTATGACGATTTGTATATACTAATGCGTCAGAATGAGGCAGCAATTGATCACATTGATTACAGTATGGGAACAAATTAAATTTTTTCATTCTATGCGCATGACGTAGCAAACGATATTTTGGCGCATTCAATATTTCCAGAACAGAGGTATCAAATGCATTTCCAAGAATTATCTTATTGTTATAATCATAACAACAAGGGATAACTTCTCCATTCCATTGAATTTGTAATGGACCATTTTCTGGTCTGCCACAGGTTTCCTTTACTTCAACACTTTCAACTCTATCTCTATAGCTTCTTCCGTCACCAAAATTATGTGGTTTCCAAATTTCTATTGCTTCAACAAGCGGCTCCCAAAATCTTTTGAATTCTTCAGTATCTGATTCATTTTCTGGTAATACTAAATACGAAATTTGTATTTTCGTTTTGACTTTAAGCTTATTTCGTAACTCTATAAACTCCATCAATCCTTTTTTGGTTCTCTCAAAATCAAGTCCTTGCATAACTGCGTTATAGGTTTCTGTCCTCATACCATAAAAACTGACACGCATTTCAGACAACCCTGCTTCTAATATACCTCTAGCCCTCTTACTGGTTAAGACTGAACCATTAGTTATAAAGTAAGTTGATAATCCTTTATCATTTGCGTAAGCAATTTTTTTCTCCAGATTTTTATCAAGCATCGGCTCGCCAAAACCTGTTAATACAATTTGTTTTGCTCCTAGCGAAACGACTTCATCAATACTTTTCTCATACTTCTCCTGATTCATTATGCCATGTTCACGTCCATATTTGTGCTCATCTCGCGGACACATAATACAGCTGGCATTACAATTATCTGTAACTTCATAACGTACCTCTGGATGTAGTAAAGAAGTTATTGGTTCATCATCAGGAAGAGTATCAATTGCGTGAACAAGCTGATCTTCCTTTAAATCAACACTTCCGTCGCGTAAAAGCTGGTTTTGAGAATAACCATCTACGGCAGAAATGTCTTTAATAGGTATTATTTTTGAATGTGTGCTCATATATTAATTCTCACTGTTATAGTTAACATCTTATTCCTATCAAGATAATTTTTATAAATCGATTAATTAAATTAATAATGTATAGATACATTATTAATATCATCTTTATTTTATTTAAATTTTATTCGATATGAATTGATTTATTCTAGTTACCACATCCCTTGAACTTGGTTTATCACTAAACCAGTAAATAAAGTTTGATAATACAGTCTGTCTCAATTTCATATCAAAAAGAAGTTCGGCTAAATTAACTTGAAAGCTTGATACATCGTTAACCGACACAGCACCACCTTCAAGGCACCAGGGTAACTCACTATATCCTTTCTGTAGATGCAATGCTTTACCGCCTGAGTTCTTAAACAGGATATTTATAGTTGGAATACCGTAAAAGCCCGCCTCGATGCTTAAAGAAGAATAATGCGTTAAAATAATACGCGGATTATATTCCTTTATACATTCTAGCAAATTTAAAGAACTTACATCTTCCCATAAATCGGCAAAAAAATGGCTAATTTTAGCGTATTCCCCTTTTTCGTACCCCTTATCTCTCGGATGAGCTTTAAACAAAAATTTAATACCGGATGATTTCACTATTGGCATTATTTGATTAAGCGTAATTAATGCATCCTCCGTTTCAGGTTGTCCTGCCCAAATTACTGCCTCTGGTTTTTCATTATTTTCCAAAAGTCCAAGTAGTTCGCTATACACTCTAGCTGCTGAATTACGTAAATCATCGTATCTAGGGTTGGGAATTATTGATATAACCGGAGAATGTGTACCATATTTTCTAATACATTGATCATAGGAAAATTCATGCTCAACAATTAATAGATCAGGAATCCCCCCATCAATCTGCTTATAATTTCCTGGATAGTCTTCAATAATAATCATCGGAATATTTTTACGTTTGGCGTTTAAACGAGCTTTTGATTCTAATTCGACGCCGACCTGACTTCCGGAGGTGCCAATTACGATTCCGTCATATTCTGCATCAGCAAATAATGCATTATTTACTACTTCATAATCATCAAAATCATCTAATTTCTGAAGAATTGCTCGAGGGCCATGATCGATTGCAAATAATCCTATACGCATTTATTCAAATTTTAAAAATACTTCTCTGATATCATATATAATTATAAAGCATGTTTTTTAAATATCTGACACTTGAGTAAGTACCAATATAAATTAATATTCATATATGTTTAAAATCATTATTGAGGATTAAAGTTTGTTTATTACCAATAAATTTACGGCAGGCATACCTTCTTTATCACAACGTATTATGGATCGCGTTCGATACAGCTCTCGCTTTAATATTTTTAAGAAAATACCCAAGCCTGATGAAAAGCAATCATCTTTAATTGAACAACTTCATAAAGATGGTTTTATTGTAATTACAGAGCACATCCCATCTGAAAAATTAAATATTTTAAAATTTGATTTCCAAAATGCATTATTAAATCTTCAGTTTGATACTCCATGTTTGTCTCAAACGAAAATAGATCCTGAAAAACATGATTTTCTAATAAAAAGAAATATGTTAGCAACGCCAAAAGAACTTGGCGAATTTGGTTTAGCTATAGAAAAAGATTTATGCATAAATTATGAACAGGTCATATCAGAATTTAAACCATCAACACTAACTGTACCAATATTAACATATTCAAATGCATTCAGACAATTGTGGCTTGACGAATATCTTTTAACAATTGTTTCTCATTATATGGGTATGGTGCCACATTTAACAGAAGCATATGTAAGAAGAAATTTTCCAGCAAAATATAAAACAATGAACCATTTTTGGCATAGAGATTTGAACCATCCAAGCCATTTATTAAAAATATTTTTCTTTTTATCTGATTGCAGTCTTGAAACTGGTCCTCATGAGTATGTTTCTGGTTCATATACAGATAGCAAAAAGCGTTATATTTTAAATAATAAGCGTTATTACGAAGATATTGAAATCGATAACATCTATCCACCTAAATCAGAAGACAGGATAATTAGTCTTGTTCCTGCTGGAACAGTCATCATAGAAGATACCAGAGGGTTGCATCGTGCTAATGTTCCGCAAAAGATGTTCAGGGATCTTGGTTATGCTGTTTTTATGCCGGCAATAACCTCTTCTCCTTCGTACTATCAATTCCCAAAAGATAGTTATCAGAAATTATCCAATGTACAGAAGCTATTCATCCCTGAACAAAATTTAACTAGTTAACCGTTTATTTTTTCGAGCTACAATTCGCAACCACCAGGCAGGATTTATTGATTCATAATGCGCTTTTGTTGGTTTTATCATTGCACGCTCAAGATCTCCAGGTATTTTCTGTAAATCACCTTGTTTTGACGAAAATGGCATTATTAAGCCTAAAGAAAGGAGTTTATTTCTAACCCTTGTATAAAATATATTAAATGCATCTTCGTTAGATAATTCCATCAACTCCTTACCATGATAACTAATATTGAGACATTCATACTCAAGCTTTTCAAATAGACACTTGATCGAAGGTTTATCAAAAAATAATAAATGCGGCTCATCAACTAGTTTATGAATCCAATCTTTACATGGAACTTCAACAAATATAACACCTCCATCGACAAGATGTTCTGATGCTGTTTTTAAAAACTCAAATGGATTTGCAACATGCTCAAGTACATGGGACATAATCACTAAATCAAATTTATATTTTTTGTTTTTTAGAGAGGACTCATCAATCAAATTCACACCTTTTGATATCAATTCTCTATGGCAAGAGATATCAGATTCCAGGGCAGAATACGTAGTTTCTGGATAAGTCTCTAACCAATGTTTTGCTAGTAAACCTGGGCCAGGGCCATATTCTAGAATAGATCTTATATTAATATCACACGACTTAATATGTTTCTGAATATGATGCATTCGTAAATAAGCCATTCCAGAATAAAATGCATAAGTTAATGTATTACTTGTTTTAACTCCGTGAGCTTCTGAAAAATAATTCGAATTATAAAGATCCAATTCTATTTTATTTGGCATCGGATCCGCAAAGCCCATACCACAAAAGTTACATTCGTATATGCTTAAATTTTTAAATATTTCATTTTTTTCTCGATATTTAGTCTGCCATGAAATATTTTCACTAGAACAAATGGGGCATCGTATACTGTTTATCTTCTTATCCATATTTGATTAACTGTATCTTCAGTTGTCCCGTTGATAAAACCTCGGACCAATGTCAAACCAGCTTTTTTGAGATATTCTTGAGAATTATTTTTTTGTTCCTTAAATTTTATTGAGACTTCTATCAATAAACTTTTTACATCAGTAAGCACCTCGCTTCCACCTAATAAGATTAGGTGCTCAATTCCATCAACATCAATCTTTATATAATCAGGACTGGGTATTTTAAATTTACCTGACGCATCATCCATTGACATTGCAAGCAATGAATACTCAAATATTTTATTCAAAATATTGCCATCATATCCATATGGTTTATTGAAGGTTGATAATGCTCCGCCCCATTCAGTATTTGACATATTCAACTTCCCAAATCCACTTTTATCGGATATAGCAACTGGAATGATGCTTATTTTATCTGTTTGATTGTTAAGATTTATGTTTTTCGCAAGAATTTCCAAATTAAAAACAGATGGCTCAAAAGCATAAACTGAACATTTTTTTGTTCTTGCTGCGTATATTGAATAAATTCCAACATTTGCACCAATATCCCAGAATATTGATTTCTCAGCGAAACTGTCGACCCATTCAAGTGTCTCTGGTTCTTTACTTGAAAAAGTGTCTGCTCTGTACTTGCAAATATGATTTGGTGTTACAAATTGATACTGAATGCCTTTATGGTAAATACATTTTTTTTGCTTCTTACTCGTCTTATTAAATGTTCATAGCAATTCAGACGTAATATTATTTTTGAAATGAAGTTTTTTATACTGGGAAACATAGTTATGTTGTATATGAGTTAAGTGCTTTTTTACTACCATTGGCAGAGTTATCAAACCATTTTTCTAATTCATTCATTCCTGAAATTATTTCAATATCATGAGCACATTTATCATCTTTATAAATCGTTCCTGTTGGATCATAAAAAATTGATGGCTTACCCATTTTTCTTGCTAAGATTGCTGGAGAAGTAAATGGCATGGAAATAACTACATCACATTTTTCTATTACTTTTATTGCGCTTATAGACGTATCAAGAGACTTGAAATTATTCGATTTTGTTAATTTAGAGACTAGTGCTTTATATCTTGGATGCAATAACTTCCCAATATCACGTTTCCTCTTTAGCAAAATTATCGCATTCCGTTTCACGGCCATTGTATAAATATCAGACAAAAATTGATTTGTAATGTCAGGGATATAATAATCTTCAGGACTTCCAAGAATCTGAAAGCGAGAATCCCGATGAGGCTGAACGTCAAATACAGCGATTGAAAATGCGTCGTTTTTATCAACTTGTTTATTGCTATCACAGAACCAGATTGGTCCTACGACACTCACATTTGCACTCTTACCTACTTCTCTATAGACAAATTCGGCCTGATATCTATCCCACACTAAATATCGAGACCACGACATTGGTGACCAGCCAGGTGCTGTTTCAGGATAGCCTTTATATGACTTCCAACCTCCTGAATTTACTGAATAAAAATATATATTTATATTTGCACCTTTATTTTCTGCTTCATAAGTCCATAACGGTCGGTAAATTACACCTGTCGTGCCAAACATGTATTCTTTTGCTAGTAATTTCTTATTTTGAATGCGAACCAGTGCTGCTTTTGAAGCTTCATTTAACAATAAGGGGTTACACCATTTGCCACGAAAGTAATCAAAAAAAGCTATGGAACATGCGCATAGACTCCATGATAAATAACCCAAATATTCTTTCGACGTGTGTGTATAGATGAGCGAAGATGACAAATATTTAATAGTTGTTTTATTTATTTTATATTCAGGTATTCCCTCAACGTCGTGACATATAGTATCAATATCGTATTTACGACCATCCCACTGCTCATACCATGTCATTAAATCATAATTTTTATTAGAATCTGCATTTATACAAAAATTACCTTCTGATAACCCAGGGAAATAAACGTAATTGGACGGAACCCTATCTGTATTTTTCAGAAGACCAATTAAAACTAATAGATTACTTTTTATGATTGAAGTAACCCCATAGATAAGAAAGACAAATATATATATATTCCAAAGTAAGCTACAGGCTAGCTTATTCAACTCAACACTATTATTGCTGAATATTGCTTCCCATTGATTTGGAATTGGATGACTTATTTTTTTATTTTTTGCTTCATAAAAACAAAGTAATTTTTTATTGAAAGCGAGATCCAAAAAATGCACGATCAAATATTGCCTAATAATAATTTCAGCATTCGCCAGCCCTGCGCCAAAAATATATTTTGACGGGCATAAGTTATCCATATTTAATTTATGTGCAGCTACATCCCTTTTTAAGTTAGCAATTTTATCCAACCTATTTTCATTTTTTAAATGTCTATATCCACGCATAACTCTACGCAGTCTTTTTCGTTCAATCATATTAAAATATTTAGACGCAATAGATTTTATCATCATACTATCTAGTCATCTTTACCATACATACTAAAAACCATTGTGACAGACCGATTAGTTTCATCACCTATTAAGTGTGTTTTCGTTTTTCTGAAACCAGATTTTTTATATGCTTTAATTGCATTTTTATTCTCGACATCAACACCCAAATATATATCTTTTATATTTCTGTTATCCTTTAACCATGCTGAGCTAATTTCGAACACCTCTTTAGTAACGCCTATACCTCTGTACTCTTTTTCTCCTATAAATACCCCCATAATTGCATAACTTTTATCTATGCTAATGGGCTCATATTTGATATTACCAATATGAATTTTTCTTGTTTTATCAAAAATAGCCAGAAACAAAATATCTTCTCTGTTTACGCGTTCGCTAACATAATATTTTAACTCATTTAATGTCTTTTTATTTTCAGCAAAATAGATGTGGCTTTTAGCATCATCGTCATTGAACCATGCTAAATATTGTTCTGTTACATCTTTCTCATCAATTTCACGCAGAACAAATCTTTTTGTAGTTAAAATTATTGTCACTTCTCTCTTAAATAACCTTACGCATGCAATAGTTAAATTATTTCGTTTAAACTAAATCTAAAGATTGATGAGAATTGCCAATAAATGTCTCGTATTCAGCATGTTCAAAATCATGTAAAACAAAAATATGATTATTCCATGTGGATTTGATTTTTCTTGATGTAGAAAAACCTTCGATTCTGGCTATTTTTTTTGAAGAATTTGTTTGATTAAATTCTTCAATCGCTCTTAAAACACCAACATGATTATTCATTGCACGAAGGCCATTACTAGCAATATCATCAAAATAACAATAAATACGTGGCAAGTAATTATTTTCGTCAGCATGAAATATATTAAATGCGTCAATTGTAGATGAATAATAATCTAAATCGAACATAGCGCAGCCGATTGGTGCTGGCCCATATTCTTCAAAAAACGTTGTGCATGTCTCTTTAACATTACCAATTATTAATTTAGAAAATTTTAAACGGTTTTTTAACAAATCTAAATCCATTTTATAAAATCCTTCAGCCCACATATATGGCATATCACGGAATCCCAGTGGTTTTGGCAAGCCTGACCCCATGTCGAATCCGTAAATCTCAAACTCAATATCTAATGCTTTACTAATTTCTTCAGCATGTTGTTCAAGATTAACCAGCCCGTTCCCCCCTGCAACACCAAATTCAATGATGCTAATTCTTTTTATACCTAATGATTTTGCAAGCTGGGCAGCATTGTAAATACAAAAACCATAGTTTGGTCTGGCTACTGCATCAAATTCTAACCGCATTGAATATGGCAGCCATTTATTAAACTTTAAAAGCGTTTTAAAAAAAAGCACTCTTAGAGGTAAAGGGTAAAAGGCAATGCGAGACAATGTCTGAATGATTTTTTTCATTTATAATTACACTCTGTTTAAAGTAATATTGATGAGATACAGATAAGTTATTATTCTGTTTCTAGAGAAAACTGAATCATTTACTCATTAAAATATTTTGTGAGTCGGGTCCATGATTAAAAATCAGGTCTATGATACTCATATAAGGAATAAATTCGCCATGATATTGTTTGTACTCAGGATGGATATATTCTGAAAACTCAACATCAATCTTTGCTTCTGAAAAACTTTCTAAATCAAGATAATCCCTGCCGAAAGGCCCTGAAATATATGTATTTGCTCCAACTTCTTTACAATAATTTAAGACCAGTTCACTTTTATGACCACCTACATTCATTTCAGAACTATAAAGTAAGGGCGTTTTTATCTTCAAAACATCTAATATGTATTCCGTCGACTCTTTTAACATCGGAGCAAGTTGCGTCCATTGCTGCTCATAAAAAGACTCAAGCCAGTGCTGGTGCTCCAGATAGTGTGGGGTACGAGAATAAGATTGACTTAACGAACGGAAGTGTTTTTTTTGCCATGGCTGATTATTAGTTTTAACATTATAAATTATCTCATCTTCAGGTTTATCACCTCGACAAACTGGAACAGTCAACCAACTCCAGCCTTGTACCGTTCTGAACTTATTTCGATTGGTAAATGATGTTTTTGTATTTCGTTCTATCTTTACATCATCCAAAACAATATGTAGATCACTTTTTGCAATACGATCGAAATAACCTAGCCAGGGCAAATAAGCAGGCTGATTAATGGACACTATCAATCTTGCCCTTCTCTTAATACGTAAATGGTAAAATCGCGAGGATGATAATCATGTCTGAAAATAATTTTATTACTGAATTTTTTCACCATGTTGATCACCAAGACAGGGTCAGCATAAAACTCGTTTTTATCTTTATCTTTTGCCCATAGAGATAAAGAATTAAATGCGACGCCTTTAGAGCAGTGTTCCCACATTTTTTCTAGACAAGCTTCCATATGAATCAGCCCACCACGTTTATATGTAGCAAAAATGCCGCTCGCAAGAACATAATCATATTTCTGTTCAATAGATATAGAAACATCAAGAATACTTCCTTGTAAGAATTCTAAATCTGGGTAAATATTTTTACATTCTTTGATAATTCTAGGAGTGATATCTAAACCTGTATATTCTACTTCTATGTCATTTTCCTTAAACCAGCGTGAAAAGTCAGCTAACCCACACCCTATATCTAGTATTTTCTTACCATTAAGATCTGATATTTCTGATAAGATTTTAAAACGCAATTTTTGCCCTTCAACACTTCCCCAGTCAAGCGCAAGGTGACTCTGGCCATGAGCCTTAAATAGATCACCGTATCGTTCAACGGTCTTTATTTCCTCTTCATTATTTGTAAATACCATAGCAATATGACCTATAGGACACTCAATAGATGCCTGACGAAATTTAGATTTTATAAAACCTGATTGAGCAGCAGCATTATCTTCACGTATATTTGCAACTATTGGAATACTTGGCCATTTCTTATTTGCAGCTTGACAACCAAGACGAATCATTTCTATGCCATATCCATGACCCGTATATTCAGACAAAAGATAAACCGTTATTACACAATGAGTCACTTTAAACTGAAACCTTATATGACCTATTGGCAGATCATTTATTTTAGCGATAAATGCTAATGAAGTATTATCAGTTAATAGGGCAGAAAACCAACGATTATGCTCTTCAAAAGTAACTTTTCGTCCGCTAGATGATCTTGCTATTATAAAAGGATCATTCCTCCATTTAAAAACCAAGTCTCTATCAGTATTAATAACTTTATGAAGAGTTATGTTCAAATACATTTCTCTGCGATTACTCGCCATTCAGCATGCACGGATTTATCTTTATTTAACAATTCTTCATATTGCATATGCTGGAGATTTTTTAGTTTAAATTTCTCTATATTTAAAATAACTTGTTCACGACTATAAAAACAAATTGGCCCATTACCGACCAAAGTACCTTGAGTTATATTTTGTGTAAGGCCACTATTATCCAAGTAACCTGAGGGAAAACTACTATGAAGGTCTGAATATGGATTAAAAAAGAATCGACCGTTCATGTTTAAGACCCGATATATTTCATTAATAGCCTCGTTTGCTACTGCGCGACCTACACAAGTAAGGGCTGCACGGTCAATGACCAAATCGAAACTTTCTTTTTCAAATGGAAGGGCATTAAATTCATTGACACTAAAATTACCTTTTAGGTCGTCTTCCTTAAACTTATTTTTCGCAAATTCGATTGCACTTTGTGAAACATCAATGCCAGTAACATTAAATCCTTCTCGTGCAGCAAACCATAAATTAGAAGCTGTACCACATCCAACCTCTAATATATTAACTTCATTTCTTGGTTTGTTTTTTGGGGCATTATTGAAAACAAAACTAACAATTGTGTCCCACGGATAATATTGAACAAACCCATCTTTATACTTATTCTCCCAAAAACTATTACTCATAAAACAATCTTCACAGCGATATGATTTTCGTATAAGCGTCTTTCAGGACATCAGTCATAAAAAATGCATCTTCTGAAGCTTTGCCAATGAATATAACATTTTCAAATTTATCCCGATAATGCTGATTGTTTTCTTTTGCGCTTTTTACATAACCAGTAGTTAATACAGGAAATCCATTTTTAACTTCTCTTATCTGTTTAAAACAACATGTTGCCCGGTCATCAATCAAATTCATTTCAATTAATTCATCAAGTATTTCTGCATCTGTTGGCACTTCTTCTGATAAGACTTCAACGCTACAACTAAACCCTGACTCGTCTTTTGTTTCCAAATTTTGATAAACTGTAATTCTTCCAGACCTCATAGTCGGTTCATACACATTAATATAACAACAGTCTGTCTTTAGTGGTTTGATAAATGAAAAATCATATAACGTAGTTTTCCTAAATATAGGTCTTATTGAATTTCGTTGGATTTTTGCAAGATTGGCTAAAAATATTAATGGCACAGACCATATAACCCTATCACACTCGTATTCACCATTGTTTGTTATAACCTTGGTAATATTTTTATTACTAATCTCTATTTCTTTAATTATAGTACCTGTCGATAAATGAACGCCAACATTACGAATTTTTTCAATAAGATGATGAGTCAATGCTCCTATTCCACCTGTTTTTGGATAATACTTCATAACACCTTCAGCGCGCTCATGATGCCCAAGAATTTTATTGTACGTGCCTAATTGATTTAAATTATCAACAACATTCTGATCAAATGCTAATACACGTGACATATCAAAAAAATAACCTATGCTATAATCCAGCAATGCAGGATCTTTCCCCATGTATTTAATAATGACGTCCTTAAAGATATTCCGATATATTGTTGAACCATAACGGTGAACAAAAAAGTCCGCCAAATTCTCTCTTTTAGAATCATCACTTGCTAACAACTCTAAACAACTATTTTTATATAGTTCATCGGATAACTCTGCAATATTTACATAACAACTTTTTTGATTAAGTTTATTGTTATAAAAATTACCAGCTGATATTAATTTTGTCTTTAAATAATCACCATCATTTAAATCTCCGAAAAGAAAATCATCTATTTCATCTACTTGTACTTCAGGAAAAATATGTGTGCCATAATCAAAATACGTTTTTCCATTAAAATCACTTTTCAACAAACCTCCTGGAGTACTATCTGTTTCAATTAATTGCACATCATTATCTTTTAACGCTTCAAAATAGCTAGCCGAAATTCCAGCAATTCCGGCACCAACAACGATTACTTTCTCTTTTTTCAAATCAATTCTTCCAAGTCAAAGGGCTTGCCATGAGTGAAGTCCTTTTTCAAAACACGATTAATCAACGAGTCAACGTCCTTAGGCAAAACCCCTGTTCCTGGACGGCCAAACTTTATGTGCTCTCTTTTTAATTTGGTTCCTGCAGGTAAATCTTTGGCGGCAATACATGATAATCTAAATTGCTTGCGACTTTCTCGTTCTGAAAAAGAAGGTCCTAGCTCACTATCTCCCATGGCAATTTCAACATAACGCACATCATCAATCATTTGTTTAAACTCTTTCGGATCAGCTGAAAAATAATGGTCTGGACCTGGGAGTTTTTTATCTAAGGTAAAATGTTTTTCTATAAAACATGCTCCCATTACTCTTGCGCCAATTGCTGCTGTAGTTCCTTCACTATGATCACTAAACCCTGACAAACAGCCAAAAGTCTCTGCTAAAGTTTTTATTTTATTTAGGTGTACTTCTTCAGCTGGAGTTGGATAACTTGATGTACAATGCAATAAAATAAGTTCTCTGCCTCCTGCTTGCTTAAATGCATTGACCGCATCTCCAATTTCACCCAAAGTAGCCATTCCGGTTGAAAGTACGGTTGGCAAACCTGTCTCAGCCATCATTTCCACTAATTCAAGATTGGTCAAAAAATCAGAACCATTCTTTATAAGTGGAGCTGATATTTTTTGAAGCTCAAAAATACCTTGCTTGCTTGTCGGTGTTGTAAAAAACAGCACCTCCAGTTCATCACTGTACTTCTTCAATTCAATTAATTGTTCTATCGATAACTCGCAACGCTTAAACATTTCCCACTGTGATTCAGTGATTAATTCTCCTTTATTTTTATAGGTGTATAACAAATCTTTAGTATGCACAAAGTCTTCTGTTTTATAATTTTGAAACTTCACTCCGGTAGCCCCAGCTTCTTTTGCCGCACTCATCATCTTTTTTGCCAAGTCCATATCACCATTATGATTAATTCCAATCTCTGCAGTGATAAAACAAGATCCATCAGAAGATATTTTGTGATTGCCGATGATAATTTCTCTAGAAAAGGTCATTTAATTTAAATGTTCAAAGCAGATAATAAATAATCACACACTCTATCAACGCCTTTCCCATCAACCAGCTTTAATGCAGATGCAGACATTGATTGCAAACGGTCTTTATTGAACGCTAATAAAGCTTTACGATAATCATCAGCGCTTGTTTTTGAATATTCCCCAATGCAAATCGCTGCACCCATTTTTTCAAGTGCGTTTGCGTTAGCTTGCTGATTGTCAGCCATCAATGTAACTAAAGCTGGCACGCCTAGCGCACATCTTTCCCAGCTGTTTGCTCCGGCACTACCAATTGCCACATCTGCCTTTGAAATCAATTCATGCATATAATCGATTTGGCAGTGAAATTTCCATCCGTGCTGTTCACATTTATCATTTATTTCATCTTTATAACGATTGCTTTCGCCAACAACCACATCAACATGAACAGAATCAAATGCTAAGGCAATTCCTTCAAGTGCTTTTATTGTTTCTCCATTGTCATCACCGGCTGTGAAGAAAACCAGAATACGTTTCAATACGTTGTCTCGTTCATGAAGTTTACTTCTGTATTCTTCATAAGGCTTTGACAGTAAAATATACTCAGAACCAAGTAAAAACTTACAATGCGATGGCACTAGATATTTATAATCTTCTTTTATAGAGAAATAACTTTGATTTATAACAACATCACAATTATGTTCGGAGTCAGCTAGGTCATCAACAATAACGATATTATTCACCATAGCTTTAACTCGATTTTCCCATTCTATTCCAAGCGCATAATGGTCAAGTACTAAATAATCTGTTATATCGTCCTGTAGTACACTAATCGTTTCTTCTGCATCATCTTCCTGTGATACACCAAGCCAATCGGCATAAGTATTGGTTTTGCTTTTTTTTTCAGGTTTTATAAGCGACGTTACCGGAAATGATTTGTTCTTAATCAGATCGTTAAGGTTACCTTCATGTTCTCTACAGATGAAGTTTACTTCTACGCTCTTTTGAAGCAGTCCTTCGGCAAGACTTAGACATCGATAAACATGGCCGTTACCTATTTTCCCAGAGGCATCTACCCTAAATGTTACTCTCACTTTATTATGTGTCTTCCCAACATAAAAGCTTCTGCTGCATTCACACCAATTGTTGCACCACGCCAATGAGACAAATGTTCTACACCTTGGCGTGATCGAGGATGTGGCCAGTCTCTTAACTCTGCGATGTAAGCATCCAATGCGGACAACTTAAGTTCCAGTGTATCGCTAATATCCATAAACCAGTTAGGATTAAACACATTGTTATGACTTGCTAACTGCCACTCTGTACTTGAAGGTACTTCAAAACAAAGCAATGTTTTAACGGGTTGGCCCTGTTGTGGGCGACAAGCCGTTAAAACAGCTTGATTCGTTATGCGGTGGTCCACATTTAAATCACCTGCATAGTGTGTAAAAATAGTATCAGGTTGGAATTGTTCAATCAGCGACTCAACTTCTTTGGTAACTTCTAATAACGAAACTGTATCCAATTGGTTATCAGGAAAATCTTTAAAGTTAATTGATTGAGCACCTAGAATATTACCGGCTTTTTTTGCAGCATTACGACGTATTTCTAATTCGGAGTTTTGCTTTTGATTATTGTTAATTCTAGACGTTACGCCATCAGCTAAAAAAGCAATATTGACGGTTTTTCCTTCTTTTACTAGATTGGCAATTGTTCCACCACAACCTAATACCTCATCATCGGGATGTGCAGCAACAACTAGCACTGATTCCATCATCAATTCAACCTCCTGAAACCTTCATGGCAAATAGGCCCCTTTAATAAACCCATAACATCTCGACCTGTTTCGCATTCCTTAATCATGGCAAAAATCGGATCAAGATTATCAAAATAAGTTGAAATAATTTCAGGTGTATGTTCTAAACAAACATAAATATTCGTTCCGGCCAGAAAACCTTTCACTAACATTTCCTGGGTAATCAATGTTTTGTATGCGGAAGCGTACGGGCTATTAAATGAAAAGCCTGTTAAAGCAGGCAGCCCATAGGTCTCTATCGAAAGCTCATGCTTGTCTGCTAAAACCATCCATTTAGAAGTAATCTCTTTTCCGATCTGCGTTATCTTTTCCCAGGAACATGTGCGTTCCATCACTTCCAGAGTCTTTAATGCCGCTGAAGGACCTATTCGTTCGGTCCAGAAAGTGCTACTAATAAACGTACTTTGGGCAATTTGCATGATCTCCTCTTTACCAATAACAGCTGTGATGGCGTAACCATTTCCTAACGCCTTACCAAATACAGCCATATCTGGTTCAATACCATATAGTTTATGTAATCCACCAAAGGTTTGTCGAAAACCTGAAGTACACTCATCAAACATCAGGATAATATTTTTTTCAGTCGCTAGCCGACGTACTTTTTCAAGAAACTGATCCATAGGTCCTTCATTACGAGAGACTTCCATTTTAATAACACCAATATCATGTTTGTTTACCAGCTTTTCGAGTGTATCGTAATCATTATATTCAAATGGATAAACCGTTCCCTGAAGATTTCTTGGTACTCCTTTAGGCTCAAGTCCAGGTATTAAATGACCATCCAGATTTTTGTCATCATTTAAATTCGCAGATAGATACCAGTCATGCCAACCATGATAACCACAAATAGCAACCTTATCTTTTCCCGCTGCAGCGCGTGCAATTCTTATTGCAATCGCATTTGCTTCACCACCCGTTCTGGCAAAACGAACCATGTCTGCCCAAGGATGTAACTCGATTAATCTCTCAGCCAAATAAACCTCTTCCGGACAATTCAGCGTCGACATATTACCGTCTTCAATAGTTTTTTGAACTACCGCATCTACTTCAGGATGACCATAACCCAGGATATTTGTACCGACGCCCATGATATTGACATCAATATATTCTTTACCCTGCAGGTCCCAAACTTTACAACCTTTCGCCTTACTAAAATATGTTGGCCATTGTTCAGGCAAAAACATCTCGGCTCGCTTGGACAACAACATATTGCCACCAGGGATCACTTTTTTAGCGCGCTTCCATAGTTTCATGCCTTCATTCATGTCAGAACCTTCGTTTCGTATAAAATGTTGATTAATTTTAAACAACTCTGGGTGCTCAGATTTAAACTGAAGTACTTCCAGCCAACTAAAATCAATCCGGGGGGAAAAATGTTTAAACACCGAGCTAATTACTTCAAAGTCTTCGGGTTCATCAACTGTCCAACGTTCAGATGAAAAATCATCTTTACCGGCAATATTAATTGTCTGGAATTTTCCGGTTTCACTAATATAAGATGTGACGTGTTCTCTTTCTTCAGGCAAGCTTGCCTCAGTCCATGCTTGTTGCAAAGAAGCATATGAGAATACTTCAACATCAAGACCATCGGGATATGTTGGTGGATAAACATTACTAGCATAATCAGCATCCGATGTAGAGAATGCGCTAATGACCTCATCAACAATATGGGGATCAATTAATGGGCAATCTCCGGTAATGCGAACTACAGTATCAGGCTTGATCTTTCTAACTGCTTGATAATAACGATCAAGCACATCATCTTCACTACCTTGATAAATTTCATAGCCAAGCTTTGATATATGTTCAACTAATGGCCGATTATCTTTATTGCTAGACGTTGCAACAATAATCTTATCAATTAGTTTAGAACGAGATAGTCGATTCAACAGTAATTCTATTAGTGGAATATCATTTATGGATGCCATTACTTTTTTTGGAAAGCGGCGTGATCCCATCCGTGCCTGGACAACAGCAATAACGCTCAAAGCGTCCCCCAAAAAGACGGGTTCAGTAATTTAACATCATGACATGTCAGCTCATTAGGCAGTACGGGTAGTTCACCATCGATAGCGTTGATAATCTCGCGTAATTGCTCACAACTATCAATACCAATAATAACTTTATCAACTGTTTTTATTGAGAAAACATATCGCAAACAGGCTTCCAAAAAGCTTAAACCATTTGCATTTGTCCAGTCATCCCAACTTGACCAAAGCGAAGTCCATTGCTTAAATCTTTCAGGTCTTTTTTCTGCAGCCATTAACAACAGTCCTTGTAAAAAAACAGAGCGTACATGTAACTCAATATCTTGTTGTTGTAATTTTTTATCCCAGTGAGATTCTACAATTCTGCGATCAAAGACATTCAAAGGCGCCTGCACAATATCAAACTCATATCTGCCACAGAGTTGTTCAAGCTCAACTGTGTCATAAATTGATATTCCAATTTTATGAACACTGCCATTATTTTTTAACTGCATCAGCGCATCGTAAACCGCATGTCCATCATTATTTAATAAGCATTCAGGATTATGTAGTAATAAACCATATAAGTTATTAACATTGAGCCGCAGCAAGGAGGCTTGAACTTGTTCATTTACCAATGTCGATACACTTTTTTTACTCTTAACAGGCAAACCTATTTTTGTAACTATTTGCCAATCGCTAACACCTATTTCCCCTAATCTACTCTCACTGTCTCCATAAGCTATTGCTGTATCCAGCATTAAAATATTATTCTGCCTGGCATATGTTAATATGGCATTAACTTCATTTTCAGAAACACATCCTTCTTGATTAGCTATACCGTAGTCCATGCCGAATTGAGCTGTACCAATTGCTAGCTTCAAACAAGTAAACTCCTGAGACTATCAATCACATACTCTTGTTCTTGATCACTAAGATCGTAATATAAAGGAATACTTAATGCCTCGGCATAATATTCTTGTGAATTAATATAATCTTCCGGATTAAAGCCCAATGTCCTATAATAAGGATGAGATGGGACAGGAATATAATGTACCTGAGTAATAATCCCTTTTTCTCTTAAACGCAGCATTAATTCTGAACGATTTATAGAGATCTTTTTAAAGTCAATTCTTAAGACATAAAGATGATGGGCACTATGTTCACGTTGAATTAATTGTGCAGGCCTACAGTTTTCAAAATCAGAAAAAGCCTGATCATATTTTTCGACAATATTCTTTCGTCGAGAAATAAATTTATCTAGTTTTTTAAGTTGAGATAATGCCAGCGCAGATTGAATATCGGTAATACGATAGTTAAAACCCAAAGTTTGCATTTCATAGTACCAGGGACTAGCAACACTATTTTCCTCAGCTAACTGCGGCAGTTCATATGGATCATCCAGTTTATTAATACCGTGACTGCGTAATCTCAATAATTGTCGATAACTTAATTCATCATTTGTGGTCACCATCCCACCTTCTCCTGCAGCGATAGCTTTCACCGGATGAAAAGAAAAAACGGTCATCAAGGAATCTTTACAGCATCCTACCCTACTTCCATCTGTATATTGTGCACCGAGTGCATGTGCTGCATCTTCAATCACAACGGCATCCGTTTTTTTTGCTGCTTCAGCAATATTCATCATATCGCAAGGTAGCCCAGCAAAATGTACTGGCATAATAACGCGTGTATCAGGGTTTTTGCTTAGGGCATTACTTAGGTTCACAGTCGACATATTAATTGTCTCAGGTTCAACATCGACAAATAATGGAGAACCACCAGCATATAAAGCTGCATTCGCACTAGCAACAAAGGTAATTGGCGAGGTGATTAATTTCTTCCCCGGAGACATACCGGCAACCAACGAGGCAATATGTAAACCGGCTGTGCCACTGGAAACAGCAACAGCATATTTAGCACCAACATATTCTGCGATAGCACACTCAAACATTTCAATTGCCGGGCCTTGAGTTAAGGCGCCATTCCTTAACACTTCAGTAACTGCAGCAATGTCTTCTTCGTCTATGTGGTGTCTACCATATGGGATCATAATTCAATTATCTCCTTAGCAAATCCTGATTTTTCCTGCTCAATCAATCTTGCAATATGTTCTTTAACACCACCTATACGCCTACCCAAAAGGTCACTAACTTTTTTATTTGACAAACCCATTTCATTAGGGCGACGAACCAAACCAGTTTGTTCTGACAGGCGCGATGGCTTTATTAAACCTGAATCCAATTTAAATAATCTGGCTAACATCAAACCAAACTCATACTTTGATAACTGCTCATCAGCAACCACATTGAATATTCCATTTGCATTCAGTTTAATCAAATCATGCACAACAGAAACCAAGGGTTCAATTAAAATTGGAGTGTAAAATACATCTTCAAATAGATTCAGTTCATCTTGAGCTTTTAATCGATTAACGATCGTATCGCTAAAGGAACGCCTATAACTTGGTCCCCAACCATAAAAGTTAGTTCGTATAACCAGAGCATCGGGATTAACATCGAGCACTGATTTCTCTGCTAATGCTTTACTTCTACCATATTCATTAACAGGATTGGGAACTGTTGCTTCAGTCGCTAATGCCTTACATCCTGAAAACAAATTGTCAGTAGAGATATGAACAAAAATTATATCGCGTTGAGCACATTCTTTAGCCAGATTTCTTGCTAAATCAACATTTATTTTTCTGGCTAGTTCAGGCTTGGCTTCACATTGTTCAATATTGGTAAGACCTGCAGTATGAATAATTATTTCGGGTTTAAGCTTATCAACAGACTCTTTCAGATCATGATTATTTTCTATATTAAGAAGACGGGAACTCACACCAGTTATAGAAACATTTTTTTTATGAATACCTAATGTAACATCAAACTTATTTCTAATAGATACTGTCCAATTTAATCCTAATAGACCAGAACCACCCGTAATTAAAACGTTTTTCAAAATATCACTAATCTAGTTAAGAAAATATTGATTATCTCGAAGAAACGCTGTTCCAATCCTAGCCTTGAAACCTTCTGTCTCTTTAGCTGGTGAATATTGCTGATAAATTTCCCAGAACATTTGTTGTAGTTCTTCGTCTTCTGCTAAATCTTGCCATTTACCTTTGATACGTTCTTCGACTTCAATCGCCAAGTCACGTATCTCTTTTTCTGTATTTGATAAAAGTTTCACCCCTGCTTCTTCAAAACCCTTAGATTCCGACATATTTGCTAAACCATATTCAAATATTTCTCTCAGACTTAATCTACGATCTTCTTTTTCAAGGAAAAAGTGTTTCAGGATAAACGGCGTGCTACTCCAATGATAGTAGTCACCTATAGGTTTGGGCACAGGAAAATTAATGAATGAAAAAGGTCGATTAAATATTGTTGATACTGCAAAAATACCTGAGTCACTACCTAAATAAAAAAAACAGTTACCCAGCAAGTAAATATCCGCAAAATCACTTCTTTTATTATGATTAGCATAATCAATTATCATTGGATTCTCAGAGTGCATTGATTGTTCGCTAATAGAGCCCATCCTAACAACGTAATAACCTCTGGAAGTCAATTCTTCTGCGGCTGACACCATACTTTCAACATTAAAATCTCGAAAGTTATGATAATTCCAATCATAGTCTGGACGCACCGTATTAAGATAACGACTATCACGATTATGTATACAAACCCAACTTGCACCTTTCGGTATTCCAAGTTGTTCTAACAATGTTAACCCAGCAGCTTTTTCTTCATCGGTAAATTCAAGTTTATTATTCTCATTGTGAACTAAACGCAAGTCATGGACAGGGAAATTAATTTTATGGCTAACATCCAGTTTCCAAAATTTTAGAGCCCAACTTATTCTATTTATAAATCCAGCCATCGATAAAGATGTTATATATCGGTCAAGCACTTTCTGTAAATGCTGATTACAAACTGTGTTGGAATAGCTGAAAATATCAAAAACTCGACTAGGCAACTTATTTTCTTTACGTAAACCAATATAACCTGCGGCATTACAAAAATGACCAATGCGCGATGAATCAATCAGACCGAAACGAAGCAGCACAAATGGTTTTAACAAAATCACTATAAAAACAAAAGGCAGGAACAATACTGCTTTAACAACTCGAATAAACTTAGATTTATTATTTTTCGTGCTCACCGAACTGGTTTATTTCAATTCAAATTAGAGCTCTGATAATGAGTTCGCTAAAGCGTAGGCTTCAGGCGTACCAATATCCATAAAGGTCTTATCGGTATGATAAGTGTATATTCTCCCCAAATAATGCGGCAGTATTTCAGTACTAAACTCTTTGGCACTAGCGTGTTCTGTTTTAACTAAATTGAGTAATTCAGCCGATAAAATATAAATTGCACCGTTTGCTAAATTCCCAGGGGGGGATTCAACTTTCTCATAAAACCCTACAACAATGTTATTTTCATCTAGTTCTACGATACCGCAAGATGATGGTGTCGCTGTCTTAAATGTCATCATGGTCATCAAGCAATTAGCAGGCCTTCTCTGATGGGCACTTATAAATTCATTAAAGTTAGCTAAGCAGTAATTATCAGCGTGTATTAACATACCATCATCATTTTCGTAAAATCCAATATTTTTAAGGAGTGTGCCAGCAGTACCTAATAATTCACTTTCATAAATAGTATAAATTGAATCAGCATAACGGCTAGAAGAAATATATTTATTTACTATTCCAGATAGGTAATGAGTATTTATTAAAAACGGGCCAATTCCAGCTGCATCCAATTGTTCAAGCCATATATCTAATAGTGGTTGATCTTTTATCGGCACAAGGCATTTTGGAATATTGTTTGTCATTGGTTTTAATCGCGTTCCAAAACCAGCGGATAAAAGAATAGCTCGCACTTTATAAGTGTAATAATTTTAAAATTAATTTATATTTTTAACTAACTTTATGTTATTCATATAAAGAACATCAATTCCTGAACTAAAAAATGTCCGTATAGCGTCAGACGGGGAATCTACAATGGGTTCATTTGCCAAGTTAAAACTTGTATTAATAACAGATCCAATACCGATATCTTTTTTTATTTCTTTTAATAAATCGTAAAAATTTGAATTTGACTGCTTTGTTACAGTTTGAACTCTAGCCGTGCCATCAAAATGTACTGCTTCAGGAATTATTTTTGCTAAATTCTCCGGCACATCAATTGTAAATGTCATATATGAAAAATCTATATTAGATTCATAATATTCATCAAAGTCTTCCTTCAAAATTGCTGGCGCGAAAGGACGATAACTTTCTCTAAATTTTATTTTTGAATTTAAGATGTCTTTCATGCCTTTGATTTGTGGATTTGCTAGAATACTTCTATGACCAAGAGCTCTTGGTCCAAATTCAGCTCGCCCTTGAAACCATCCTATAACAAGCCCTTTTTTTAATAAACGGGCACAATCTTTAGTTGGGCTATTAACTATTTCATAATTGATATCACAATTATTCAATAATTTAATAATATTTTTATTGTCAAATGCTCTGCCTAGATACATATTTTCAACAGGTTCTATTTTTTCTTTTTCTGTGCCTGCTAGATACAGAGCAGACCCTAGAGACAAACCCCTATCAGATGCGGCTGGCATAACATATATTCCTTTTAATTCGTCATCTAATAATTCCTTGTTTGCAAGACAATTTAGTACACACCCACCAGACAAACACAAATATTTTTGTTTTGTTTTATTCAACCAATATCTAATTAAACTAATATATGTACTGGAGAACTGATTTTGCACACTTGTTGCTAAATCAAAATGATTTTGTTCAAATATCTTTGAAGAATACAAGGGACGTTTTACATTAGTTAGACCGTAGATATAGTTCTCATTATATGAAGGGTCAGATATAGAGGAATAATTTTCTAAATCAATATTTGCTTCTGGATTGTTTGACTTTATAAGTCCTTCCTTATTATCAAAATATATAATATTTGATAAATCATGATTATTTTTACCATATGCAGCCATCCCCATCACTTTATACTCACCCTCTACACTTTTAAACCCAAGATAATTTGTAAATGATGTATAAAAATTACCAAGCGAACAGGTTCTATCTGCACGGTATAACTCTTTATATTTAACTTCATTATTCTCAATTTTTACTGATGTGATGATTATTGATATTTTATCTCCTAGCCCATCGACAGAGACAACCAATGAATCGTTATATCCTGAAGATAGAAATGCACCAGCGACATGAGAATAGGCATGATTAACAAGTTCTATTTTTGGCGAATACCCAAATAGATGCAATAAAGATTTCTTTATTTTATCTTTAAGTATTGGGTACGTACTTCCATCTGACACAACAACGTCTATATC
>Ga0222715_10000829_pt1 | contig 30619 bp, 30 predicted proteins | sample C33_9DmetaG_FD_165056 | JGI IMG/M metagenome (GOLD analysis project Ga0222715, IMG submission 165056) | Estuarine water microbial communities from San Francisco Bay, California, United States - C33_9D | ecosystem: Environmental > Aquatic > Marine > Unclassified | place: USA: California...
CTCGTCGCTGACCTCGGCATCTGTCTGGGACATCGTGACCGACTCGTCACCCTCGGACACCGTGTCATCCTCGGGCGCCACCTCATCGCTGTCGAGCTCCTCGTCCTCCTCGGACTCACCCGCACGAGCGACGGCGACCAGGCTGCGATCCGCACCAAGATTCATCAGGCGCACTCCCATGGTGTCGCGCCCCGAGGAACGGATGCCCTCGACGTTGGTACGGATGACGACGCCATCATTCGCGACGGCAAAGATCTGATCGGTGAGATCACACACGACCGCGCCCACGAGCGCTCCCCGATCTTCGACCAGGCGCATTGCGCGAACGCCGAGGATGCCGCGGCCCTTGGGGGTCCAGTCATCTACCGGGGTCCGCTTGGCGTAACCGCCATCCGTCACGGTGACCACGTACGAATCCGGTCGAACGACGTCCATGGAGAGTAGGGCGTCGTCACCACGGAATCGCATTCCGATGACTCCACTCGTGGCTCGACCCATCGGACGTAGTTGCGCGTCGTCGGCGTGGAAGCGGACGGACATTCCCTTGCGGGACACGCAGATGAGATCGTCCGTCTCACTCACCAACTGCGCCGAGATCACCTCGTCGTCATCCTTGAGGTTGATCGCGATGACACCGCCGGAACGATTGGAGTCGTACTCCTCGAGCTTAGTCTTCTTGACCATTCCGTTGCGGGTGGCGAGGACGAGGTACGGCGCCTGCGCATAGTCCCGGAGGTAGAGCACCTGGGCGATCTCCTCATCGGGCTGGAAAGCCAACAGGTTGGCCACGTGCTGACCCTTGGCATCACGGCCGGCCTCGGGCAGTTGGTACGCCTTGGCGCGGTAGACCCGACCCTTCGTGGTGAAGAACAGGATCCAGTGATGGGTGGTGGTCACAAAGAAGTGCTCCACCACGTCGTCCTGGCGAAGGGCTGCCCCGCGGACACCTCGGCCGCCACGCCGTTGAGCGCGGTACATGTCGGTCTTGGTGCGCTTGGCATAGCCACCCGCGGTAATGGTGATGACCACGTCTTCCTCGGCAATGAGGTCCTCGTTGGTGACGTCACCATCCCAGGGCACAAACTGTGTTCGACGCTCATCTCCGTAGTCGTTGACGACCTCGGCGAGCTCCTCGCTCACGATGGACCGCTGCCGCTCCTCGGAAGCCAGGATGTCGGTGTAGTCAGCAATCTTGGTCATCAGATCATCGAACTCGTCAATGATCTTCTGTCGCTCGAGAGCCGCCAGACGTCGCAACTGCATGTCCAAGATCGCGGTGGCCTGAAGCTCGTCGATGTCGAGTAGTCCCATGAGGCCGGTACGCGCGTCATCGACCGTCGCAGAGGCGCGAATGAGAGCGATTACCTCATCAAGTGCGTCGAGGGCCTTCAGGTAACCCCGCAGGATGTGAGCACGCTCCTCGGCCTTACGAAGGCGGTAGCGGGTACGGCGCTGAATGACCTCTATTTGGTGCGCGATCCATGAGCGCACGAACTGTTCGATCGAGAGCGTGCGAGGCACCCCGTCAACCAGGGCGAGCATGTTGGCCCCGAAGGTCTCCTGCAGCTGAGTGTGCTTGTAGAGATTGTTGAGGACGACCTGAGCGACGGCATCGCGCTTGAGTTCGATGATGAGCCGCATGCCAGTGCGTGATGACGAATCGTCACGCACGTCGGCGATACCGCCGACCTTGCCGTCGCTGACAAGCTCGGCGACGCGCAGCAGCAGATTGTCCGGGTTGACCTGGTAGGGCAGCTCGGTAATCACCAGGATCTGCTTGCCCTTGGCGTCCTCGTCCACGGTGACGACCGCACGCATAGTGATCGAGCCTCGGCCCGTGCGCAGGGCCGCCTCAACGCCATGCCGACCCACGATGAGTCCACCTGTGGGGAAGTCAGGGCCGCTCACCCGCTCCAGAAGAGCCTCGGTGGCTTCCTCACGGGTTGCTTCGGGGTTCTGCAGCAGCCACTGGACGCCGGAAGCCACCTCCCGAAGGTTGTGCGGCGGAATGTTGGTGGCCATTCCGACCGCGATACCCGCGCTGCCGTTGACCAGCAGGTTGGGGAAGCGGCTCGGGAGTACGACGGGTTCAAGGGTTCGACCGTCGTAGTTGGGGGCGAAGTTGACAGTCTCCTCGTCGATATCGCGCACCATCTGCATGGCCAACGGCGCCATGCGGCACTCCGTGTAGCGCTGGGCTGCTGGCGGGTCATTGCCAGGCGATCCGAAGTTGCCCTGTCCCTGGACGAGCGGATAGCGCAGAGACCACGGCTGAGCCAGGCGGACGAGAGCGTCGTAGATGGCCTGATCACCGTGGGGGTGGTAGTTGCCCATGACGTCACCAACCACGCGCGCTGACTTAGAGAAGTTGCGGTCGGGTCGGTAGCCACCGTCGTACATCGCATAGAGCACGCGGCGGTGCACGGGCTTCAGTCCGTCGCGCACGTCAGGAAGGGCTCGGGAGACGATGACGCTCATCGAGTAGTCGAGATACGACCGTTGCATCTCGGTTTGGAGATCCACCGGCTCGATCCGGCCACCCGGGGGAACCGTGGTCTCTGTCTCTTCAGGCACTGCTACTCCTGTGGTCGATGTCAGTCAGATCAGATGTCGAGGAAGCGCACGTCGCGGGCGTTGCGCTGGATGAAGTTGCGTCGGGCCTCGACGTCTTCACCCATAAGAATGCTGAACGTCTCATCCGCGAGGGCGGCGTCTTCCAAGGTCACCTGGAGCAGGACGCGGCGTGAGGGATCCATGGTGGTCTCCCACAGTTCATCGGCGTTCATCTCACCGAGACCCTTGTAGCGCTGAATGCCCTCTTCCTTGGGCAACTTCTTGCCAGCCGCTAGACCGGCTTCCATGAGCGCATCGCGCTCGCGATCGGAGTAGGCATAGTCGGGGGTCTCGCGCTGCCACTTGAGTTTGAACAGTGGTGGCTGGGCGAGGAACACGTGCCCCTCGGTCACCAACTGCGGCATGAAGCGGAAGATCAGGGTCAGCAGGAGTGTGCGGATGTGTTGGCCATCAACATCGGCGTCGGCCATGAGCACGAGCTTGTGATAGCGCAAGCGGTTCAGATCGAATTCGTCGTGGACACCGGTGCCTAGCGCTGAGACGAGGGCTTGAACCTCGTTGTTTTGCAGGACCTTGTCGATGCGTGCCTTCTCAACGTTGAGGATCTTGCCGCGGATGGGCAGGATGGCTTGGGTCCGTGGGTCGCGCCCTTGCCGCGCACTTCCACCGGCGGAGTCACCCTCGACGATGAAGACCTCGCACTCTTCGGGCTCTCGACTCGAGCAATCGATGAGCTTGCCCGGCATTCCGGCGCCACCGAGGAGGCCTTTGCGATTGCGAGCGAGATCTCGGGCCTTACGAGCGGCGATGCGAGCGCTCGCCGCATTGACCGCCTTGCGGGCGATGTCCTTGCCCTCGCCCGGGTTCTTCTCGAGCCATTCACCGAGTTGGTCGTTCACCACCTTCTGGACGAACGTCTTCATCTCGGTGTTGCCGAGTTTGCCCTTGGTCTGACCCTCGAATTGAGGTTCACCCAGTTTGACGCTCACGATCGCCGTGATGCCCTCGCGGACATCCTCACCGGTGAGGTTGGGGTCCTTCTCTTTGATGATTCCCCACTCGCGACCGAACTTGTTGAGTAGTGAGGTCAACGCCGTGCGGAAGCCCTCCTCATGCGTTCCACCCTCGGTGGTGTTGATGGTGTTGGCGAAAGTGTGCACGGACTCAGCGAATCCGGAGTTCCACTGCATGGCGATCTCGGCCTCGAGGGACTTCTCCTCATCGACGCCGGTCAGCTCGATCACCGAGGGATTGCCGACACCCTTTGTGGCATTGAGGTGCCGGACGAAGTCGGCGATGCCACCCTCGTATTGATAGGTCACTTCACGCGGGGAAGTAATCTCGTCGTCGTTGTCATCACCCTCATGCACACGCTCATCGACGAGCGTGATGGACATGCCGCGATTCAAGAAGGCCATCTCTTGGAATCGGCGCGCCAGCACATCCGCGTCGTACCAGGTGGTCTCAAAAATGTCGGGGTCTGCCCAGAACGTCACGGTCGTCCCGTGCTCATCGGTGGCCTCACCCCGCTTGAGAGGCGCGTCCGGAACGCCGTACAGGTAGGTCTGGGTCCAGACGTAGCCGTCACGCTTGACCTCGATATCCAGGCGGGTGGACAGGGCGTTCACCACGGAGACCCCAACGCCGTGGAGTCCACCGGAGACGGAGTAACCGCCACCACCGAACTTGCCCCCGGCGTGCAGAACAGTGAGCACAACCTCGACGGCCGGCTTCTTCTCGACGGGGTGCTCATCAACCGGGATACCGCGGCCATCATCGACCACGGTGACGCCGCCGTCAGCCTGGAGGACGACGAGGATGCGGCTGGCGTATCCGGCCATCGCCTCGTCAACGGCGTTGTCGACCACCTCGTAGACCAGGTGATGCAGGCCGCGCTCACCGGTCGATCCGATGTACATGCCGGGGCGCTTGCGCACCGCATCGAGGCCCTCAAGGACGGTGATCGCACTGGCGTCATATGACACGGCTCGGGCGCCTCCTGTTCGGCGAGATCCGGGAAAGTCCCGGGGTTCGCGGGTGGGGTACCCGACGAGTTCTCATTCTAGCCGCTCGGGACGACTATGTACGCCCGGCAGGGCCGCTGTGGACAACGAGAATCGATTCATGGGGCCATCCGCAATATCCAGGTTGCCCCCTGTGAGTTCGGCGCGCTGCGTGCCGCTGAGCGGTCGGCGACGAATCAGCCGTAGGTGTCGCGAGGACCGCGACCGGGCACGCGCCTTGGCCCGCCGGCACCTCGCGGCGGGGCCGGACCGAGGACGGTGATGCGATCGACCACGCCCGCCCCTAGAAGTTGCCGGATCCTGCCCAGAATCTGGGGTGTGAGGAGTCGCACCTGGGTGGCCCAGGCGGTGGATTCAGCTCGAAGCAGGAGTTCTCTCTGGCCGTCTTTTTCTTGTACGCCGTCCGGCGATACGTGCTCGGCAAGTTCCGTGCCCACGATCTCCACCCACCGGGCCATGACAGAGCCGGTGCCCACTTCGGCCGCCACCCCGTGATCGCGAATCCACCGGTCGAGAACCTCATCCACCGGCTTCGGGTCCCGGTCATCGGCTCCTGCAGCGGAGTATTGGCTTGAGGGGCGCTTCTTGCGGACCGAAGACGCCTTGCCGGACCCGGTCCGTGCAAAGAGTCGACGGGCTAGTTCGTCATCAGTCACGTGGCGTCACCGTCCCAGAGACGACGTCGTACCAACGGCCCGTAAGGCCACTCGGCACATCAGCGGGCACCGCGGCGGTCACGAGGACCTGGGGTGCCGATGCCACACGCTCAGCAAGATGTGCACGGCGGCTGGTGTCGAGTTCGGCGAACACATCGTCGAGAACCAGGACGGGTGCAGCAGCCTCTTCGGTCAACAGGTCGTATGACGCGAGCCGTAGTGCGAGGGCAGCCGACCAGGATTCACCATGCGACGCGTAGCCCTTCAATGGTGCTGGACCTAACGAGATCTCCAACTCGTCCCGATGGGGACCAACGAGTGTCACACCCCGGTCGATTTCGTCCTGTCGACGTTCACTGAGCAGTCGTAGTAGTTCTTCGTAGATGCCAGCCATATCCGCGTCAATCATGTCGCCAACAGCACTGCGATACCGCAGGTCGAGGTTCTCACCACCGGGAATGAGTTCGGAGTATGCGCCGGACGACCGTGGCCGAAGAGCATCGATGAGATCCCGGCGCATCAGGGTGATCTCCGCACCAAAGCGGGCTAGTTGGTCGTCCCACGCTGACAGTGTGGCGTCGACCTCTGCTGAGCTACGTCTTCGCGCTGCCCCCGCAGATTTCAGCAGCGCATTGCGTTGTTTCAATACCCGATCGAAATCCGCCCGCACCCCGGCAAGTCGTGGCTGCCGTTGAACCATGAGGTCGTCTAGGAAGCGTCGGCGATCCCCTGGGTCACCCTTGACGAGACTGAGATCTTCAGGGGCAAAAACGACCGTACGCACAATGCCGAGAATCTCTCGAGATCTCGGTACCGGGTTGCGGTTGATGCGGGCGCGGTTGGCCTTGCCGGGAGTGAGTTCGATCTCAACGAGAAGTGAACGATCGTCACGGACCACATCTGCACGAATGATGGCCCGATCGGCCCCGTGCCGGATCAACGGAGCATCGGAGGCCACACGATGGCTACTGAGGGTAGAGAGGTAGACGACCGCCTCGATCAGATTGGTCTTGCCCTGTCCATTAGCGCCAACCAACACATGCGTACCGGGCCCCAACTCCACATCGAGTTCGGCGTAGTTGCGCATGTCCACCAGCGCGACATGCCTGACATAGGCCGGTGAGTCAGTCACCTCAGCCAGCGAGTCGAACCGGCATGAGCAAGTACCGGTAGTCGCTATCTGCCTCGGCTCCGCCGTTGAGGACGGCTGGGCGTGTCGCCTGGGTGAAGTTCATCGTCGTGGTAGCGGCGCCCAGCGCACTCAAGCCATCGAGGAGGTACTGGGGGTTGAAGGCGATTTCAAGGGGCTCGCCCTCAAAAGTGCACTCCAAACTCTCCGTCGCTTGTGCATCATCGCCGGCGCCTGCACGCAAGACGATTTCGCTCCCAGTGAACTCCAACCGCACCGGCGTATTGCGCTCGGCGACCAGGGCGACGCGTTTCACGGCGTTGGTGAGCTCATCGGTCGAGATCGTCGCCGCCGACAGTGTTTCTGTGGGGAGCAGCGACCGATACTTCGGGAACTCACCATCCAACAACCTTGTCGTCGTCCGGCGACCTTCCCCCTCGAAACCCATGAGGCCTTCGCTGCTCTCCGCAAGGGCAAGTTGAACAACATCGACGCCCCCGAGTGCCTTGGCCGCATCCGCGAGGATGCGCGCCGGAACCAACGCGTGTGACTCAATGCCTGGTAGGGCCGGATCCCAGGTGAGCTCTCGGACGGCGAGCCGATAACGATCGGTGGCGGCTAACGTGATGGTGCTGCCCTCCACCTCGACTCGGATACCGGTCAGGGTGGGAAGGGTGTCGTCACGGCCTGCGGCGATGGCCACCTGAGCAACGGCCGCGGCAAAGTCTGCGCCCGGAACGGTGCCCGAGGATTCGGGCATCGTGGGAAGGCTTGGGTAGTCCTCCACCGGAAATGTGGGCAGGGCGAAGGCCGACTTCCCGCACGTCACGGCAACACGTGATCCCTCAAGAGCCAAGGTGACCGGTTCGGCCGGCAGCGCGCGGGTGATGTCCGCGAGTAGGCGTCCTGGAACGAGTACACGTCCGGCTTCGGCGGTATCTGCGGTGATCGCGACACGTGAGGAGGTCTCGTAGTCAAAGCTTGAGACGACGATGCTGTCCCCGTCTGCTTCGACGAGTAGCCCGGCCAAGATCGGTAGTGAGGGACGGCTCGGCAATGTGCGAGCAGCCCAGGCAACGGAGTCGGCGAGGGCATCTCTCTCCACTCGGAACTTCACTGTGACCTCCGGGTTGGGGCGCAGGACGCGTCCATAGGCGCGCCATCCTGCCACTAGGACGTGGGAGCGGCTAGTGCGGTGAGGGCTTGATCTGCGTGGTGGTCGGTGTGCACAGGTCTCGGGAGTAGCTGCTGTGGAATATCGGTGATGTAGTGGGTTCCGTCGTCATAATCGCCATGGTGGACACCGGGGACAAGCAGCGTTGGAGCACGTCAGGCCGTGTGGCGTCATCCACAAGGGTTGTGGATGACGTGTGTAGGGGTGCGTGGGGCACTGAGGAAGGTCGGGAAACCGACCGGTGTCGTCCACCACGAGGTTGGGAGATATCCACCGTTCCATGGCCGATACCTGAGGCACCGAAGGGGTTGTCCACACCGTGTCCCCAGGTGGGGATCTGGGTCACGAGCGGGCCTGGGATTTGATGCGGGCTGTGAGGTCGGCAACCTGGTTGTACAGGCTGCGACGTTCGCCGATGAGTTGGCGGATCTTGCGGTCCGCATGCATAACCGTCGTGTGGTCGCGCCCGCCAAAGGCCTGGCCGATCTTGGGCAGGGAGAGATCCGTGAGTTCGCGGCAGAGATACATGGCGATTTGTCGCGCGGTGACGAGTACACGGGACCGGGAGGAGCCGCATAGGTCGTCCACGGTCACGCCGAAATAGGCAGCGGTGGTCGTCATGATCTGAGCGGCGGTGATCTCTGGGCCGGTGTCAGTGGGGAACAGATCCTTGAGGACCAATTCAGCGACACCGATGTCGACCGGCGAGCGGTTGAGGGAGGCGAAGGCCGTAACTCGAATGAGGGCGCCTTCCAACTCTCGGATGTTGCTACTGACCTTGGACGCAATGAGTTCGAGGACTTCCGGTGGGGCAGAGAGCTTCTCCTGCGCACTCTTCTTGCGAAGAATGGCAATGCGTGTCTCCAGGTCAGGTGGCTGAACGTCGGTCGTGAGACCCCATTCGAAGCGCGAACGCATCCGATCCTCGAAGTCCTGCAGCTGCTTGGGTGGCAGGTCGGACGTGATGACGATCTGCTTGTTGGCGTTATGCAGAGTGTTGAACGTGTGGAAGAACTCCTCCTGGGTCTGCACCTTGCCGGAGAGGAATTGAATGTCGTCAACGAGAAGCACGTCGATATCGCGGTAACGGCGTTGGAAGGTAGCGGCCTTGTCGTCACGGATCGAGTTGATGAATTCGTTGGTGAACTCCTCCGAACTCACATACCGAACCCGGGTGCCCTTGTAGAGGGTTCGGGCGTAGTGACCGATGGCGTGCAAGAGGTGGGTCTTGCCTAGTCCCGAGCCGCCGTAGACGAAGAGGGGGTTGTAGGCCTTGGCGGGTTGCTCGGCCACCGCCACGGCGGCGGCATGGGCGAAACGGTTTGAGGACCCGATGACAAAAGTGTCAAAGGTGTACTTGGCGTTGAGGTGACCCTCTTCGGCGCGGGTCGGGGGTGCTGGGTCGGTCCGCGTCGAGACCGGGGTGAAAGTCTCCTGGTAGGTGGCGTCGGCGACCGCATCTTCATCCTCGTCATTGGCGATGGCCGGGTCCACGGTGACCGCCAGACGCACGTCATGACCGAGCTGCTCAGACAGGGCCGCGGTGACGACAGGTCGAAGCCGCGTCTCGAGAACATCCTTGGTGAACTCATTGGGAGCGGCGATCAACGCCGTATCCTCAACTAACCCAAGGGGCCTGGTAAGGGCCATGAAGGCGCGCTGCTGTGGGGTGAGGGTGCCGTCGGCCAGGGAATCCAACGCCCGCGTCCATACATCGGCCAGGGAGGGTGTCTGCTCCACCAGGACCTCCCGCCTTTCTCTCACGTCACACAGATCCCACAGGTTATCCACAGATGTGGACAAGCCTTCTAAGGTTGTCCACCGGCTGCGACAGGGTGCTCGGTGACCCTAGACCTATGCCTGTGGATGGCGTCAAGGGGTGCCTATTCACTCTGTGGAGGGCGACATTACGAAAGGGCCCTTGCCACGAGTGATCTCGGGGCCCATTTGATCGTGGCGGCGTGGGTCTGTACCCTCAAGAGGCTTGTTCAGCCGTTGACAACGGCGAGCGAGATCCACATCGAGTTCGGGAGTTTGTCATGTCGAAGCGCACGTTCCAGCCCAACAACCGTCGTCGGGCGCGCACGCACGGCTTCCGTACTCGTATGCGCACCCGCGCCGGCCGCGCCATCTTGTCGGCCCGCCGTGGCAAGGGCCGCGCGCGCCTGTCTGCCTGACAGGATCGGGATCCGTCCCGGCTGCGGTGCTTCCCGCTCATCAACGTCTCACCCCCAGCGTCCTCATCAAGGACACGATTCGTCGTGGCCGTCGTGCCCGACGTGGCTGTGTCGTTGCTCATGTGATGACGCCGCCCTACCGTGATTCCCAAGGCGAGGAGTCAATCTCCACGGCCCGCGCCGCTTTCGCGGTCGGGCGTTCAGTGGGCAACTCCGTCGAGCGGCACCGGGTGGTACGCCGCTTGCGTTCGGTCACCAGTCCCATCCTCACGCAACTACCGCCGGGAACCCGGGTGGTCCTACGCGCCCTACCTGAAGCGCGGAACGCGACGACCGATCAGCTGGCCATGGATGCACAGCAGGCCATAACGAAGGCCATTTCGGGTGATGGGCCAATGACTACCTCGGAGCCCGTGCCGCACACTGTCGAACACGGGACGGAATCGCCTAAGCACGAGCCGGTGGCCACGCAAGGCGTTCAGGGGTGGGGAACATCTCCGCGAGGGTGGCGACGGATTATGTGGTTCCTCGGGTGGCCCTTGCGAGGGCTACTCCTCGCACTGATCTGGATCTATCGCCACACAATCTCACCAATTCTGCCGCCCACCTGCCGCTACTACCCAAGTTGTTCGGCATACGCGTTCGGCGCCCTGCAGACGCACGGTGCCGCCAAAGGCAGCCTGCTCGCCGGGTGGCGGCTGCTGCGGTGCAACCCCTTCACCCCGGGCGGGCTCGACCCCGTCCCAACCCATGGGCGGTGGCGCCCAGACATCGAGCCAGACGGGACCCCTCGCGCGAAGGTGGCTGACACCCCCTAATACCCTGGCACCTCGACGGCACCGTGCCGTCCGTACCTCGGACTCTCGCGGAGACCTGCGTGTTCATCATTGACTGGATTGGGACCGGCGTTAGCTGGATCCTGGTGCAGTTCCATGCACTCTTTACGTTCTTCGGCATGGATCCGGCGAGTGGCTGGACCTGGACGTTCTCGATCGTCGGCCTGGTCATCGTGATCCGCATCCTGCTCATCCCACTCTTTGTTAAGCAGATCAAGGCTCAGCGCAACCTGCAGATCATCCAACCGAAGATCAAAGAGATTCAAAAGAAGTACGCCGGAGACCGCGAGCGGCAGTCTCAGGAAATGATGAAGGTTTACAAGGAGACGGGCACAAACCCGCTTGCCTCGTGTCTTCCCATTCTGCTTCAGGCACCGATCTTCTTTGCCCTTTTCCGTGTGTTGCAGGGCATCGCGATGTACAACCCGAATGATCCTGGCTACACCGCTCCCGGTGTGTTCGCGTGGGATCAGTACGCATCCCTATTACCTCAGGCTCATGAGGCGTCCATCTTTGGTGTGCCTCTCTACGGCTACTTCATGGGCGCCGATGAGGTAGCGGCCGACGGCTTCAATCCACTGAACACACGGATCCTCTCGCTTATCTTGATCATCTTGATGACGGCGACGACATTCCTCACGCAGCGGCAGCTCATCGTGAAGAATTCGGCGCCGGACAATCCCATGGTCAAGCAGCAGAAGATCTTGCTGTACGTCTTCCCCGTCATCTTCGCCGTGGGCGGCATCAACTTCCCCATCGGCGTCCTCATCTACTGGCTCACCACAAACCTGTGGACGATGGCGCAGCAGTTCTATGTCATTCGCAACAACCCGCAACCGGGCACGCCGGCCTATGAGGCATGGGAAGCTCGCAAGGCCGCCAAGGTGGCCTCCCGGTCCTCCGGCAGCGCCACCACCGCGGTGGTGGAGGAGGAGGCCGTCGAGGCCGAGCCTGTCACGCGAGTTCAGCCCAAACGGACTACGCGGAGCAAGCGCGCCAAGGGTGGCGGCACCAAGCCGAAAGGAACCTCGTCATGACCAGCACCGCAGAGAGTTCAAGCATCCTTGAAAAGGAAGGCGACGCCGCCGCGGACTACCTCGAGGGGCTGCTGGACATCGCCGATCTCGATGGGGACATCGACATTGACGTCGAAGGTGACCGCGCGCAGGTGTCCATTCTTGAGGTGAGCAAGGGCGACCTAGCCAACCTCGTGGGCGAGGACGGCAAAGTGCTCGACGCGCTGCAGGAGTTGGCGCGACTGGCTGCCGGGCAGGCGACCGGTGAGCGCTCACGGCTCATGCTGGATATTGCTGGCTTCCGACTCTCTCGCCGCCAGGAACTCGAAGCGTTGGCGCAGACGGCGATCGATGAGGTGAAGTCCACCGGTGAGCCGGTGCGACTCGCTGCGATGAATGCCTTCGAGCGCAAGGTCGTCCATGACGTGGTCACCAATTCCGGACTCGTGAGCGAGTCCGAGGGCGTCGACCCGGACCGCCGCATTGTCATCAAGCCCGCCGAGGCCTGAGCGGGTCCCTATGTCGCTGTTGCCGGCTGCCCCCGATGTGGCCGAGCGCATCGTGCCGAACGCTAAGGTACGTGAATCCCTTGCGGCGTATGGAGAATTCCTTGCGAGCGCAGGTGTGGAGCGGGGACTTATCGGGCCCCGTGAGGTCCCGCGGTTGTGGGATCGACACCTTCTCAACTGTGCCGTCGCCGCGGAACTAGTCCCGGGGGGTGCCCATGTGATCGACGTAGGTTCAGGGGCGGGACTTCCCGGAATCGTGTGGGCGATCGTTCGTGAGGATGTGCGCATCACCTGCCTTGAGCCCCTTCAACGACGCACCGTTTTCCTTGAAGAGATCGTGGATTCACTCGGTCTGAGCGATCGTGTCTTGGTAGTCCGGGCTCGTGCCGAGGACGTGGTCCGGGGCCGTGGACCGGTGACGTCCCTGCGCTCCGGTGTGGTGACGGCGCGCGCTGTGGCAGCGCTGGAGAAACTGGCGGGATGGACCGTTCCCCTACTGGAGCCGGGTGGGGTGCTGCTCGCATTGAAAGGTCGCTCCGCGCCAGAAGAGGTGACGGCAGCCCGCGAAACCCTGCGCAAACTCGGGGTGGACGAGGTGGACATCGTTGAGTGCGGAGTCGGGGAGATTGATCCCCCGACGACCGTCGTTCGAGCCTGGAGGACTGCATGACGATCCGTGTGTGTGTTGTGGGAGCGACCGGGTGGACCGGGTCCGCGGTAGCGCGGGGAATTCTGGCATCCGATGACCTTGAACTCGTCAATGCCGTGACGCGATCGTCGGCCGGACTCGATCTTGGCGTTGCGTGGGGGGAGAACGAGATCGGCGTGCCGATTCTCGGCGACGTGGGGTCGGCTGCTGCCGCCGTGGATGTGGTCGTGGACTACACGTCAGCGACCGCTACCAAGGCCGTAGTTGTGGAGGCACTAGCGTCGGGAGCTGGAGTTGTGGTCGGTTCGTCCGGAATGTCCGGTACGGACTACAACGAGATCGATGCTCTGGCTCGTGAGTGTGAGCTCGGAGTTGTCGCGGCAGGAAACTTCTCCGTCACCGCTGCTATGGCCAAGGCTGCCGCGACACTCGTTGCCCCCTTCCTGCCACACCGGGAGATCATCGATTTCGCGTCCTTCAGCAAGCCGGATTCACCGAGTGGCACCGCCCGAGAGTTGGCGGAGGCCCTCGGTGATATCGGTGCGGCACCGCTGGCACGCCCCATCGCCGATACGGTCGGACACCCTGAGGCCCGGGGAGCCGATATCGGGGGGACCCAGGTGCACTCGGTCCGACTGCCGGGATTCGTGGTCTCCACCGAGGTCGTCTTCGCGAGGGAGGATGAGCGCCTTGTGATCCGCCACGATGCGGGCGGCACAGCCGAGCCCTATGTAGCCGGCACTCTGCTGGCGGTCCGAGCAGTGACCGAACTGGTGGGACTTGTCCGCGGGCTGGACACTCTGCTACTGCGTGAGACCCCCTGGCGCACTAACGAGGGGTAGCGGCAGAATGGCGCCATGTCGAAGGACCGCTCAGGCTTGGGTTGGCCTGTTTCACGTGAAACAAGGGGTCAGCCCGACGGGCGCGGCGAGGATGACCCCTCGGGCGCCGGTGCGGGTGTTTCCCGTGAAACATTGACTGGACTGGGTTGGCCCATCCAGGGGCCGCGCTCAGGTGGGCGGGACTCACATCCTGGTCACAATGGCTCTCACCAGGTCACACAGTGACCCGCATCTTCGCGGTAGCCAACCAAAAGGGTGGCGTCGGCAAGACGACGACGACGGTCAATCTCGCGGCGGCGCTCGCCGCTCGTGGTCAGCACGTGCTCGTCGTTGACCTAGACCCGCAAGGCAACGCCTCCACTGCACTCGGCATCGACCACCACAGCGGCGTACCCGGTACCTATGAGGTCATCACGCAGGACACTGCCCTGGCGGAGATCGTGCAGGAGTGCCCGGAAGGGGAGGGGCGGTTGTGGCTGGCCCCAGCGACGATCGACCTCGCCGGTGCGGAGATCGAGTTGGTCTCCATGGTGGCCCGGGAAGGGCGCCTGGATCGGGCCATCCAGCGCTACCTCCCGGTGTACGCCGAGCAGAAGGGCCACGATGTCGACATCGTCATCATCGACTGCCCACCCAGCCTGGGACTACTCACTCTCAACGCCATGGTGGCCGCACGTGAAGTGCTGTTGCCGATTCAATGCGAGTACTACGCCCTGGAGGGCGTTTCCCAGCTGCTTCGCACGATCGATCTCGTGACAGCCCACCTGAACCCGGAGCTCAAGGTGGGAGCAGTCCTGCTCACCATGTACGACGGTCGGACCCGGCTCTCGGCCCAGGTTGTCCAAGAGGTGCGCGCACACTTCGGGGAGGCTGTTCTCCCCACACTTATCCCCAGGTCGGTTCGACTGTCTGAAGCGCCCTCATTCGGACAAACCGTCCTCGCATATGACCCTGGCTCCTCAGGGGCGCTGGCATACGCAGAGGCCGCCCGTGAACTCGTGACCAATAATGGACACTGACCCAAATGAATTACCCACACAGTTATCCACAGGGTTAGACACATGCCCTCACCACAACGCGCAAGGAGCGACATGGCTGAGCCGCGACGAGGACTAGGACGGGGCCTGGGCGCACTGATCCCCACGGCCGGTGACTCGTCTGGTCACGAGGTCACGAGCGCGACCTACCTCGAGGTGCCGCCGTCCGACGTCGTGCCCAATCCCCGCCAGCCGCGGCAGGTCTTCGATGAGGACGCCATGGCTGAACTCGTCCACTCCGTGCGGGAGATTGGCCTACTCCAGCCCGTGGTGGTGCGCCGGCGAGAAGACGGGGCACCCTTTGAGCTCATCGCGGGGGAGCGCCGTTGGCGGGCATGCCAGCAGGCCGGACTGACCACGATCCCGGTCATCGTTCGTGAGACCGCGGATGACGACCTCCTGCGTGAGGCCCTGCTGGAAAACCTCCACCGCGCGCAACTCAATCCCTTGGAGGAGGCGGCGGCGTATCAGCAACTCCTGGCAGATTTCGGTGGTACCCAGGAAGAACTGGCGCAAAAACTCGGTCGCTCGCGCCCGCAGGTGGCTAACACGCTGCGACTGTTGAAGTTGCCGCCCGCGGTCCAGCGCCGTGTCGCCGCCGGTGTCCTCAGTGCCGGACATGCGCGTGCGCTGCTGTCACTGGACGATCCGGAGGCGATGGACATTCTGGCGGAACGCATCGTGGCTGAAGGGTTATCGGTGCGGTCAACCGAGGAAATCGTGCTCCTCGGCGATGACGGGGAGCCCCGCCGCAAGCGAAGCACACGTCGTCGTTCCACAGCTTCGCCACAGATGGCCGAACTCATCGACGTGGTCGCCGGCGAACTTGCTGAGGCGCTGGACACCCGCGTTCGCATTGAAGGCGCGAAGACCGTCACCTCGCGTGGGCGCCTGGTCATTGAGTTCGCGGATGCTGAGGATCTTCGACGGATTGTGGATCTGCTGGAGTAGCCCATATTGCCGGATGAGCCAGCATCAGCTGTGCGGCCGCTGGATCCGCGAGGCGATAAACTCTTCGGCGCTCTGCCGGGTGTGCGCATTGAGAGCGGCTTCAATGGCGTCGGAGGATCCGGAGGCGACCGCGTCGACAATCCGGCCATGCAAATGCACAGCACGTCCGGGATCACCGCGCATGACCTGATCTTGAGCGAGCACCAAGGTGGATAGTGCGTCGACGGTGGGCCAGAGCCGGGTGAGGGTGTCGTTGTGGGACGCGGCCCACATGGCTCGGTGGAACTCGACATGGGCAAGGTGTTGAGCCAGCGGGTCGGGGTTGTGCCCTGCTGCCTCATACGCCGCCCACGCCTGCGCCAACTCACGACATTTGGCGGGGTCGCCCGCAATCGTGACCGCGGCAAGGCGATCGAGGGTGAGCCGGGTCTCGGCAAGGTCGCGCACCGCCTGCTCATCCAGGGTGGCCACACTGAATCCGCGATGGGGTTCCTGCTCGCACAATCCCTCGTGCGTGAGGAGCAAGAGAGCCTCTCGCAGGGTGGGCCGGCTGACGCCGAGTTCGGCCGCGAGGGCAACCTCACGCAGTTTTTGTCCCGGCTCGACCTGACCCAAGATGATGGAGCGCCGGATGGCAGCCGCGGCACCCTCACGACGGGTGCGGACTTCCGGCACGGAGGCGGTCATGGCAGAACTGTAAGACAATCTTGACCCGGGGTGATACCCGTCGTACCCTCCAGATTGTCAAACAAAACGTGTTCCTACACAAGGTTGGGTGGTGCCATGCGCGTGGTGATCGTCGGGGCGGGCCTGCTTGGCCTGACCCTGGGCTACGAGTTGGCCCGACAAGGGGTCGAGGTCGAGGTCCTTGACGCGCGCGCCTCGGGCCTGGGCGCCTCGGCTGTGAACGCCGGCTGGGTAGTACCCGCGGCCGGCGGTCCGGTCCCAGCCCCGGGCCTGGTGTTGAAGTCCCTGAAGTGGATGACGCGGAAGGACTCACCCCTCTACATCAAGCCATCCCTGGATCCGGCGCATGTGCGCTTCATGGTGCGGATGTGGAGCCGGTGCAATGCCCGTGATTTCCGTGAAGGTTTCGCCGCACAACTCGCTCTCGCGGAGTCCACCAACGACATGCTCGATGACTACGTCCGTGACGGCGTCACCTTCGAGTCGCATTCGGCCGGGCTGCTTATGGCCTTTCTCGATCGCCACAACCTCGATCACCATCTCGATGAGCTCGACATCGCGGCATCGTTCGGACTTGATCCGCAAGTGCATCTCGGTGATGCGGTGCGCGAGATCGAGCCGGCGCTTCGGGATGGGATGGGTGGAGGCATCTACTTCCCCCATGAACGACACCTGGATCCGGTGCAGTTGACTGCAAGTTTGCGTCGACGCATCACCGAACTGGGCGGAACCATCACCGAGAACGCACCTGTTGACCGCGTGGAGCGACTCGACGATGTGATCGTTGCGGTGCGCAGCGGCGAGCGTCGGTTCGCGGGCGATTCCTTCGTCGTCGCGGCTGGTGCCTGGAGTGGTCGTGTGAGCGCACTCTTCGGTAGTCCGCTTCCCATCCGACCGGGCAAGGGTTATGCCGTCGACATCACGCCGCCTCCCGTTTCTCTGCGCGGCGCCATCAATCTGTCTGATGCCAAGGTCGCCGTGACGCCCTATAACGGTCGCCTCCGACTGTCGGGAACGATGGAGTTCGCCGGACTCGATGAGGTTGTCAATGACGCCAGGGTGCGGGCCATTGCCGCGGCGCCGACCGCCTACTTCCCCGACTATGTCGCACCATCGCCGATTCCGGTCGCCGGTGGTGGAATGCGGCCGATGACGCCGGATGGCTTGCCGATCATCGGCACTTTGCCCGGCACGGACAACGCGTACGTCTCGAGCGGTCACGGGATGCTCGGTCTCACTCTCGCGCCCGGAACAGCTCACGCACTCGCCGCCCGCATCCTCGGCGGCGCACTTCCTCCGCGTCTCCTGCCCTTCGGCCCAGGTCGATTCGTACGCCAGGCAAAGCGCATGCCGGCACTCACCCCCTCAGGAGTTCATCGATGAGCATCACCGGCATTCAGGTCGCACTCGTCACGCCCTTCCACGCGGACGGCAGCATCGATGATTCGGGCATCGCACATCATGTCGACCGGATGGTCGAGGCCGGAATCCACGGGCTGGTACCCCTGGGAACCACCGGTGAATTCACGACGATGACCCATGATGAGCGTCGCCATGTGACCGACGCCGTCATCGAAGCTGCGGCGGGACGAGCCAAGGTTCTTCCCCACACCGGTGCTCAATCGACCGAGGAGACCATTGAACTCAGCCGGCATGCACAGCAGGCCGGAGCGGCAGGGGTCATGATCGTGCCGCCGTACTACGACCCGCTGCGGCTGAACGAACTTCACGCGCATCTGCGAGCCGTCGGTGAAGCGATCGACATTCCGATCGTCTACTACAACGTTCCCGGCGCGACTGGCATTCGTCTCACCGCGGCCGAACTCGCCGACCTCGGCGATATCCCGAACGTGGACTACATCAAAGACACCAGCGGGGATTTCAGCACGGTGACGGCGATGCTCATCGGCTATGCCGACCGCATCACCCTCTTTAACGGGTGGGACACGCTGACCTTCGGCGCTCTCGCCACCGGAGCGAAAGGCTCGGTCTGGGGAATGGCGAATCTGCTCCCTGAGCAAGCCGTTCGACTCTTTGAGGCCCTTGCCGTGAAGGGTGACCTCGCCGAGGGTCGGCGCCTGTGGAACGGACTATGGCGGGTGAACGATCTCTTGGAATCGCACAACTATGTGGCGGCGATCAAGGGCGGCCTCGAGGCAATCGGCGAATCTGCCGGTCCGGTTCGAGCGCCAATCCAAGAGGTCACTGCCGAGGTCCGCGACGAGATCGGGGCGGCCGTACGGCAGGCTCAGCAACTGTGACCCTGCACCTCACCGCGATCGAGGCCCATGCCGAGGGCGAACCCGGCCGAGTCCTCGTCGACGTCGATGCGCTGGTCCCCGGGGGCACCATCGCTGAGCGTTTTGCCTACGCGGAGCAGAATCTGCAGTGGCTACGGCGCCTGGTGTTGCATGAGCCACGCGGGTACCCCGGGCTGTGCTCGGTCTTGACGCTCACCCCGTCGGATCCCTCGGCTGATGTCGCGATCATCGTCATGGAGCAGGGCGCCTTCACGCCAATGTCCGGCAGCAACACCATCTGTTCGGTCACGGCGTTGCTGGAGACCGGCCGGATCCCGATGGTCGAACCGGTCACGACGGTGACGGTGGAGACCGCGGTGGGTCTCGTGCAGGTTCAGGCGGAGTGCGTGGGCGGCAAGGTGATCGGTATCACCATTGAGAACGTGCCGGCGTTTGCCGTGCATGTCGGCGTACCGCTCGAGATCCCGGTTGACCCGCGGACCGAACCAGGGACCGAGTGGGGGCAGACGCGTACCGTTTCGGTTGATGTTGCCTTCGGCGGTCAGTTCTTCGTGCTCGCTCGGGCTGAGGATCTCGGCGTGGGACTGACCGCGGCAGATGTCCCGGCGCTCCAGAGTGTGGGCGCGCGGCTGAAACTGGCGGTGAACCAGCAGTACCCCGTGAGCCATCCACTCAACCCGGGGATCAACACGACCAACCTGGTGATGATCACCGGGCCCGGAGACGACCGCGGCGCCGATGGCAATAACGCCATGGTGATGGCCACGGATCGTCTGAGCGACGACCCCGCCACGTGGACGGGGGCGCTCGACCGCTCACCGTGCGGCACCGGCACCTGTGCGCGCATGTCGATCATGCATGCGCGCGGCGAACTCGCGATCGGCCAGCCCTTTGTCCACCGCGGCATGCTGGACACGACCTTCACCGGTCGACTGATCGGGGAGACCATCGTGGGTGATCGGCCCGCGGTCCTGCCGACGATCACCGGCCGTGGCTGGGTGACGGGTCGGTCGGAGTGGGTGCTGGACGATAGCGATCCCTTCCCCGAGGGCTACACCATCGGCGACATCTGGCCGGCGTAGACATCGCATCCCAGCGACGTAGGGTGGAGTCATGCGGCCGCTGATGATCTTCGACGGGGATTGTGGATTCTGTACGGCGTCGGTCAATGTGATTCGACGGTTCATCAGGCCGCGTTGCGATATCGAGCCGTGGCAGCGCACGGACATCGCACGGTTCGGACTGACCGAGGCCGAGTGCACTCAGGCGGTGCAGTTTGTGGATGCCGATGAGCACCTCACGTCGGGAAGCCGAGCAGTGATGGCCATGCTTCGCACCGCGCCAGTGCCGTGGCCGCTTATTGGTGCGGTCGGGGACCTGCCCGGGATTGCGTTCGTAGCCGACAGGACCTACCGCTGGATTGCGCAAAACCGGTACCGGCTTCCCGGGTCGACCCCGGCGTGCGCCGTCGATGCTGCCTGAGCTCGGGCGCGATGGCGGGGTTTCGCCGACGGCGCCACCACTGACCGGCCCGGCTCTCTTCGATCAGTCCTGGCTTGACCTGTTCTTCCTGCACTGGGCGGTCGACCCCGCCGTCGTTGCGCCTTTTATGCCACGTGGTGTGCGCCCGGACGTCTTCGATGGTGCGACGTACGTCGGGCTCGTGCCCTTCCGGATGGTCGGGGCGGGTTTGGGCCACCGGCATCCCACTCCCTATCTCGGCACCTTCCTTGAGTGCAACGTGCGCCTGTACTCGGTGGATGACGAGGGTCGACACGGTGTGGTCTTTCGCAGCCTGGAGGCCACCCGCAGCCTCACCTCCATGGCCGCCCGCTGGGGTTATCGACTGCCCTATACCTGGGCGAACATGCACGTGCGCCGACGCGGCGACCGCTGGTGGTGGCGGTCGGATCGGCGGTATCCCCTCGGTGGTGGCTCGATGCGACTGGAGGCACAGACGGGGGAGCAGATTGAACCGACCGATCTGGAGGTATTCGTGACCGCGCGATGGGGATTGCACCACGAAGCCTTCGGGGCGACCTGGTGGACGCCCAACGAACACGACCCCTGGGTGCTGCATGCGGCCAAGGTCGTGGAGTTGCGCCAGGACCTCGTTGCTCAGGCCGGGATCGTGGTCGCTGACCAACCGACGCTTCGACCGCTGTACTCCCCGGGCGTGTACACGGCCTTCGGATTCCCCCAGCGGATCTCCTAGAGGGGCAAGCGGCGAGATTCGCACATACGGTGGGGGAATGCGCCGCCTCGTCGACCCGCTGCTCGGTGTCCTTGCCGCCTGGGCCGGCATTGCCGTGGGTTCTCTGGTCGCCGTCTGGCTGGGTCCGGCGTACGCACCCGTCGAGGTCGTTGCCTCGACGGCGATCGACATCCCGCCCGCGCCGGTCAAGGAGTGGGCCACATCGACGTTTGGCACGGCGACCAAGTCCGTAGTGGTGGCCATCGTCGTGATTGCCGTCGTCGCGATTGCTGCCTGGGCCGGGTCTGTCGCGCGGCAGCGGTTGGCGACCGGGGTGTGGGCGATGTTCATCCTGGGTCTCATCGGCGCGACGGCGGCGCTGGTCCGACCGGTCGATTCAGCGTTGGCCCCCGCGCCCTCCATCGTGGCGGGTCTTGTGGCCGCTGCCGTCCTGGCCGGATTGATCCTTCTCTCCGAGCCGCGCGCGCCGACGGTTGTCATCCCGGTTGACGACCTCGACGCTCCACCCGTGGTGGTCGAGCCAACTGTTGATCGTCGCAACTTCCTGCTCGGTGTCGGGGGTGTGATTGTCCTGGCCGCGGCGGCGACCGCCAGTGCCCGGTGGCTGGGCTCGCAGGCGAGCGCCGTCGCCTCGCGCCTGTCGGCCGTCCTGCCCACTGCGGCGCAGCCACTCCCGCCGGTGCCAGCCGGAGTGCAGGCACCTGTTGCTGGCATGCCGCCGTTCATCACTCCCAACTCAGACTTCTATCGGATCGACACCGCCGTCGTGGTGCCGCAGGTGCAGTCACAGGACTGGACGCTCACCATTGATGGCCTGGTCGGCTCGCCCGTGACCATCACGTATGACGAACTGCTCTCAATGCCGATGGTGGAGCGCGATGTGACGATCATGTGCGTCTCTAATCCGGTCGGTGGCGACTACATCGGCAATGCCCGTTGGCTTGGCACACCACTCATGCCGCTGCTGGAGCGGGCCGGGATCGATGCGGGCGCGGATCAACTGCTCAGCACGTCGGTCGACGGCTGGACCTGCAGCACTCCGATCGAGGGGCTCGCTGACCGTGAGCCCCTGCTGGTCATCGGCATGAACGGCGAGGCGCTCCCCATCGAACACGGATTCCCCGTGCGCATGGTGATCCCAGGTCTCTACGGGTTCATCTCGGCAACGAAGTGGGTGACCCGCATCGAGGCGACGACGTACGCCGCGCAGCCGGCGTATTGGACGGTGCGTGGCTGGGCGACGGACGCACCGGTGCTCACCAGCAGCCGGATCGACGTTCCGGGCGGAGAGATCGCTGCCGGTGCAGTGCAACTCGGCGGCCTAGCGTGGGCGATGGACGGCGATGGCGTGTCCGCGGTCGAGGTGCAGATTGATGGTGGTGAGTGGCAATCGGCACAGCTGGCCGAGCAACTCAGTCCGGTGGCGTGGCGACAGTGGTGGATGGACTGGGACGCCTCCCCTGGCGAACACACGGTTGCCGTACGGGCGGTCAACGGTCGTGGTGAGGTCCAAACCGGGGATATTCGCGATGTCATCCCCGACGGTGCGACCGGCTATGACATCCGGACGGTCACCGTCGTCTGATCGCAGATCTGGTCGGCCTATGCCACAACGACCCTGTGGATTGCACCTGGCCGTCCACAGGGTCAACAGCGCACAGTGCGGCCATGACAACAACAACCCCCTTTGATGACCCGATCGCTTTCGACGAGCGCTGGCCGCGCAATGACGCGGTGCGCAACGCGCGCGCGGATGAGGATCCCCTCCTCTTCGTCGCCGACCACGTGATGCTGGCGGATCGCAGGCCCGGATCCCTGGCGATTCACGCGTCGTTTCGTGACGAAACCCCCTCCGCCCTGATCGTCATCCCAGATGCTCCCGAGGAGTGCTCGGGCGACGATCGGCGAACCTTCCTCGGCAACGTGGCGCAGGTCCTGTCCCTATCGGGGCCGCTCGAGGGCCTCGGCCTGGTGCACCATCGGATGGGGCCGAGCAGCATCACCGAGAGCGATGCCGAGTGGTCACGGATCCTGCAGCAGACCTGCGATCAGCACGACCTGGCCTACATCGGTGTGATCGCCCGCACCTACTCCGGCGCCATAGTCCGGCTCTAGTCCACCCCTCCGCCGAGTGTGCACACCCGCGCAGGGAATTCCCCCAAATCGTGCGCGTGAGTGCACACTCGCGGAGGGGAGGTGGCGGGTCTAGCATCGCCACAACAGACCCCCGGAGGAATGTATGAGCGCACGCGTGGCACAAATCATTGGAACCGGACCGCACCGAGTGCTCGCGGTCCACGGGTGGTTCGGTCCATCGGTGTACGACGGCTTCTTCGAGATGCTGGACCCAGAAAAATTCCAGATCGCGGTCGTGCACAACCCCGGCTACGGCGACGCCTACGACGAGGTCCCGGCGGCCGACATCACCGATCTCGCACGAGCGCAACTCGCTGTGGCCGATGAACTCGGCTGGACGACGTTCGATGTCTTGGGGCACAGCTACGGCGGTGCGTCCGGACTGCGCATGGCGACTCTTGCCCCAGCACGCGTCAAGGCAGTCGTCGGCATTTGTCCGGTGATGCCCACCGGGTTCGACGCGATCGCTGTCGCGAATACCGGAGCCACCGAGGAGACCGGACCGGCCTACATGGCCTCGTATGCCAAGGGGACGGCCGCTGATGGTCCAGGCATGATCATCGCGGGCCTCGACCCTGTGCTGGCCACCGATCCCGTGGCGTATGAAGACTTACTCGATGCCACGTTGTCGGTGATGAATGAGGAGACCTTTAGGCAGTACTTCCTGGTGTGGACGGGGGCATCGTTCGCGGACGACGTTGTCGGGCTGTCGACACCATGCCTGTTCGTCGTAGGCGAGGATGATCCCTTCGCGCAGGTCAACTACGTGATGCCGACACAGGCGGCGATGGCGGATGGCGCGGTGCGAATCGAGACCTTGCCCGGGGGTCACTTCCTCACCGTGAGCGGTGACTGGAAGCAACTGATCCCCATGATCGAGCAGTTCCTCATCGACCGAGGCTAAGCAGACCGTTCCATCGCCGAGTGTGCACTCACGCGCAGGAAAATCGCCGAAAGTGTGCACGGCAGTGCACACTCGGCGACGAGTTAGACGCGAGTGATGGCGCGCTCGACCAGCGCCGCCATCTGAGCGCCCATGTCGATGTCAGCGGCGACTAGTGCCTGCGGAACGAGTGATGTCTCGGTCATCCCAGGCGCGACGTTGACCTCGAGGAACCACGGCGTGCCGTCAGCATCGACGATGAGGTCGGTGCGCGACCAATCGCGTAGACCGAGGGTTGCGTGCGCGATGAGTGCGGCATCGGCTGCGGCCTGCGCGGCGACTTCACTCAATCGCGCGGGAACAAAGAAGGATGTCGTGCCCGCGGTGTAGCGCGAGGCGTAGTCGTAGAAACCGTCGTCGGGGACTATCTCGACGCCGGGCAGTGCGATCGGACCGTCAGGCCCTTCCACCACGCCGACCGAAACCTCGGTGCCGGTGATGAACTTCTCGATCAGGGCGACATCGCCGTAGGCGAAAGCCCCCACCATCGCGGCCGGCAACTCCGATGCCTCGTGGACGACGCTCACACCAAGGGCGGAACCACCCCGCGTGGGCTTGACTACGACCGGCAGGCCGAGCCCCTGCTCAACGGCAGCGATGACACCGGCAGCACCGAGTTCCCGGAAGGTTGCGTGCGGCAGAGCTACTGACTGCGGCGTTGCGACACCTGCGCGATGCAGCAACGTCTTGGCCACCGCCTTGTCGAAAGCGAGCCGGCACGAGGCTGCTCGAGATCCGACGTACGGTAGATCGAGGCACTCGAGCACATCTCGTACAGCGCCGTCCTCGCCAGCGGTGCCGTGGAGCAGCGGGATCGCGCAGTCAGGGCGCGACGCGGAGAGATCCTCCAACAGTGTTGAGTCGATGTCGCGCTCGATGACCATCCAGTCGGAACGCGCTGTGCGGAGGGCCTCGGCCACACGACGACCCGACCGCAGCGACACATCGCGCTCGGCGGAGAGGCCACCGGCCAGCACCATCACCTGCATCGTCGTCCTCTTCTCGTCGTACGGAATGCGAGATCAGTTCATGTTCGGAGAGGGATTCTCCGGACCTTCAGCGTCACGCAGGACCCGAGTCGTGCCGAACGTCTGGGCGATCTCCAGCTCGGACTCCACGACACCGGCGAGTCGACGCACGCCCTCGCGAATGCGATCGGGATCGGGGTAGCAGTAGGACAGGCGCAGGCTCTCGTGCCCCTGCTCGTCGACGAAAAACCCCGTGCCGGGCACATATGCGACGAGTGCGGCGACGGCGCGGGGCAGCATCGCCTTGGAGTCCAGTCCTTCCGGCAGCGTCACCCACGAGTAGAAGCCACCGGCCGGATGCGTCCAGGTGGTGCCCGGAGGCATCAACTGCTCCAGTGAATCCAGCAACGCATCACGGCGTTCGCGGTAGAGCTCACGGAAGACTTTGACTTGCTCGCGCCAGGGTTGGGTCGCGAGGTATTCACTCACCGTGAGCTGGGCGTAGTTCGACGGGCACAGCACAGCGGACTCGGCTGCCAACACCAACTTCTCCCGCACGCCGTGTGGTGCGACCGCCCAGCCGACCCGCAAACCCGATGCGATCGTCTTGGAGAACGACCCGAGGTAGACGACCTGCTGGTCGTCATCCGCCCGGATCGCGCGCGGCACCGTGCCATCAAAACCCAACAAGCCGTACGGATCATCCTCGAGGATGAGGAGGCCTTCGCGCTTGGCGATCTCAAGGACGCGTTCACGCCGCTCGCTGGTCTGGGTGACGCCGGCGGGATTGTGGAAGTTGGGAATCGTATAGATCATCTTCGGCTTCTTGCCGGCGGCGCGTGCTTGGGTGATCGCCTCGGCGAGCGCTTCAGGAATGAGACCGTCGTCATCCATGGGCACGTGCACGATGTCGCATTCGTAGGCACGGAAGACACCGAGTGCACCGACGTAGGAGGGTGCCTCCACGAAGACGACGTCGCCGGGATCGCAGAAGACGCGGGTGACGAGGTCGAGTGCCATCTGTGAACCCGTGGTCACGATGACGTCATCGGGGTGGGCGGTGATGCCGACGTCACTCATAACGTCGAGAATCTGCGAGCGGAGGGTCACATCGCCCTGACCGGAGCCATACTGCAGGACCTCGGCTCCACGATCACGTACGAGTCGAGCCGCGGTCTCAGCGAGGGTGTCGAGAGGGAGCGCCGACACATAGGGCATCCCCCCGGCCAGTGAGACGACCTCGGGGCGCGATGCCACGGCGAAGAGGGCGCGAATCTCGGAGGCGGTCATGCCGCGGGCGCGGGCGGCGTAGGCATCCACCCAGGGGTCGAGACGGGAGCCTTCGCTCATGACGCACCTCCTTTGCGGCCTCGGTAATCGTGACTGTCTAGTGTGGCAGTCCCTCTATGCTGACTGATGAGGGGGAGCAAGGGCTCACCGGCGGTGACATCGTCGGCGTGTCATGGAGGAGAGGCGCGGCTATGGCCAAGACGCTCGGCCTGCTGGCCCTTGTCTTCGCGGTCGGTGCCCTAGGCGGCTTTGTCGGCCGCATGCTCTGGCCTGAGCCCCGCTAGCCCCTACTCGGGGGCGAAGAAGCGCGCCACTGCTGAGGCCAGCGCCTCGCCGATGGTGTCACGGAAGCGCTCGTTGTTCAGCCTCGCGGCATCACCGGGGTGTGACAGATAACCCAACTCCACCCACACGGCGGGCATCGTTGTGAGGCGCAGCAGATCCCAGGTGCGAGGGTGACTGCGGCAGTCCGTGAGATCCGTGCGTACGCACAGTTCCTCTTGGATGAGCTCCGCGGCCAGTCGTCCACCCGAACTGCTCGGTGATCCGCCGAGCGGTGCGCCGTAGAAGAAAGTCGAGGCGCCATTGGCCCCCGGCAGATCGACGCGCTCGACATGGAGCGACAGGACCAGGTCGGCACCGGCGGTATTCGCAAAGACAGCGCGGGTGCGCTCGGTGACGAGTTCGGGTGTGGGCGGGCGTGTGTAGACCACCTGAGTGCCGAGTGCGGCAAGGCGACCTTCCACTCGGGCACACACATCGGCGAGGATTGTCGCTTCCGCGGTGGCGAAACGCTCGTCGGCATCGGCGCCCCCGGGGTCAAGCACGATGACCTTGCCCGCGACGCCACTGCGCAGAGCATCGTGCGCCTGACGCTCACGGATCGCCACCGCGTCACCGTCACCGACCGTGCGGGTGAGTCGCTCCAGGGCCCAATAGGTCGTGAACCCGCACATTCCATCGGCGTCGAGGCCGACATTGCGCTGGAACTCGCGCAGCGCCGAGTCGGTCAGGACACCGAAGATGCCGTCGGGACGGCCGCAGTCGAAACCCATCCGCGACAGTCGCCGCTGCAGGTCCAGTACGTCGTCACCGTGGATCAAGTGACCGGCGGTGTACGCGAGGACACGATCGCCCAGGGACCACCGCGCCTCGTCAAGGTGACGGAAGGTTTGTGGACCGACAATGCCGTCGACGGGGATCCCGCGCTGTTGCTGGAAAGTGCGGACGGCCTGCTCGACTTCCTCGTCGAACTCGATGTCGCCAGGGTCGCCAATAACGCCCGGCAACAGCCGGAGTCGCACGAGGCGTTCGCGGACATCGGCAACGGCATCACCGCTGTCCCCCCGGCGAACGAGGGGCGGTGCCATCGCGGCCTACAGGAAGGACTGCAGGTCGGACAGCAGCGCAGCCTTGGGCTTGGCGCCGATGATGGTCTTGACCACGTCACCACCAGAAAAGACGTTCATCGTCGGAATCGACGTGATCCCGTACGACGCCGCCGTCTTGGGGTTCTCGTCGACATTGAGCTTCGCGATGACGATCTTGCCGTCGTACTCGGCCGAGATCTCTTCGAGGATCGGAGCCACCATGCGGCACGGCCCGCACCACTCGGCCCAGAAGTCGACGATGACGGGGATGTCACTTTGGAGGACGTCGGCATCGAAGGACGCGTCGGTCACGATCTTGGTGGCCATGAGGTCTCCTGGTTGTGGGGTCCGGGTGGTGTCAGCCTACGTTGCTGTGGCCGGCAAGGTCATGCGTGACCGGCGAGGAAGCGCTCCGCGTCGAGCGCCGCTGAACAACCGGTGCCGGCAGCGGTGATCGCCTGGCGGTAGGTGTGGTCGACGAGGTCCCCGGCTGCGAAGACGCCCTCGATGTTCGTGCGGGTGCTCGGGGAGTCGACCATGACGTAGCCGCCATCGTCGACGTTCACCTGACCCTTGACGAGTTCGGACCGCGGGTCGTGTCCGATGGCGATGAATAGTCCTGTCACAGGAAGTTCGCGGGTATCCCCGGTGACGGTGTCCTTGAGGATGACTCCGGAGACCTTCGCGTCGCCGAGGACGTCGACCACCTCGGAGTTCCACGCGAATTGGATCTTGGGATCGTTCATTGCACGCTCGATCATGATCTTGCTCGCGCGCAGTTCATCGCGCCGGTGGATCAAGGTCACCGACTTCGCGAACCGGGTGAGGAAGGTCGCCTCCTCCACAGCAGAGTCTCCACCGCCGACGACCGCGATGTCCTGGTCGCGGAAGAAGAACCCGTCGCAGGTCGCGCACCAGGACACTCCGTGCCCGGAGAGGCGCTTCTCATTGGGGAGATTGAGTTCGCGATAGCCGGAGCCCATCGCGAGGATGACGGCGCGTGCGTGGTACTCACGACCGGATCCATCACGGACGTACTTGACGTCTCCCTCGAGCTGGACCTCGACGGCGTCGTCGGTGATGATCTCGGCGCCGAAGCGCACCGCCTGAGCGCGCATTTCTTCCATAAGCGCTGGGCCCATAATTCCGTCCTTGAACCCGGGGAAGTTCTCCACCTCGGTGGTGTTCATCAATGCACCGCCGGCCGTTACGGCTCCCTCGAAGACGAGGGGGTTGAGTTGAGCACGCGCGGTGTAGATGGCGGCGGTGTAGCCGGTCGGGCCGGAGCCAATGATGATCACGTCGCGTACGTCGGACACGGGTCACACCTTCCCAGGTTGAGGTCGTAGGCAGCATCCTGCCGGTTGGCCCAGTCGGCGTCGAATGGGGTCAACAGTCGGCCAACGAATATACCCCCCTGGGTATTCCCGCCGTGTGTTAGGGAGCGACCGGCAGGTCGAAGTGACGCGCGGCGGCCACATCAGCGTCAGCGCACTGCGTGCCAACGACAACCACGTGCAGGTCACCGGGGGTGCCATCGGAGCGCATGGAGCCGACCGTCACGACCAGACCCGCATCGAGACCTTCAAAGGATCCGTGATCGACGATCAGCGGCTTGGCTGACTCAGGGATGCCGAGGCGGAGCAGGCAGTTGTGTAGCGCCTCCGGACTGGCGAGCATGCCGACCCCGGACATCGGACTCGGGTTGGGGGTCGCTTCCGCTCCACCGAGCGCGCGTGCCATGGACTGGGAGTCCGCCATCCCGGCGGTGGTGAGCAGGGTGGTCACCTGGGCGGGAATGGCCTCGGGGGAGTACGTCGTGCCGGTGTCGAGCATCGCGACGGGCATGGCGATGGCGGGGCTCGCGGTCGCCGTGGTCGCGGGCGTTGGCCCCGCCCCCTCGGGAGCACTGGACTCAGCCGGCGCCGGTGCGGTCGCGACTTGCTCGGAGGACGATGTTGCGGGGGCATCAGCGACTTGGGGCTCGTTGCCCTGGGGTGCGGTGACGCTGGCAGGAGTGGGGATCTCAATAGCCGCTTCGGCGGTGAGAGGGCCGTCAGCGACTGGGGGAGCATCACCCCCTCGCAGGGCGGGCAGCGCAACCAGCCCGACCAGGGCGACGCCGGCAGCACCGGCAAGGACCGGCCAGAGTCGGCCAGAGCGACGGGTACGTGCGGCGGCGAGATCGGCCACCGGCGCAGAGGCGACCGCGGCATCTGCAGCGGTGGGTGTCGACGCGACAAAGGGAGGTTCCGCGGCCAGGGCCGCCTCGAGGCGGTCCCACACCTGCGCGGGCATCGGCGGAGCAGGATCACTGGCAAGCCACGCCGCGAGGGCGGGGTCGATCGGTGGCAGGTCGGCTCCGGTCAGGCCGGGATCGGCGTCATCGGGGACGGCTGGCGTCTGATCGGTCATGACGCTGGTCCACCTCCCTGATCTGTTCCGAACCGTTTTGTGATCTCTTCGTGATCCGGGGGTGTGACGGGCGGACCGCCGTCCGGGTTCCGCAGATGGGCAAGTCTTTCGGCGAGTTTGGCGCGGCCCCGGAAGCAGCGGCTCTTCACGGTGCCGGCAGGGCAGTCAAGCACCTTGGCGGCGTCTTCGACCGACCAGCCCTCGAGGTCGACAAGCACGATGGCCGCTCGCTGGTCCGGGGGCAGGGTGTCGAGTGCCGCGCGTACCTCGCGCGTGGTCTCCGCACTCTCGGCGGCTTCGCGTGGGTCGGCGAGCCGCGACTCGTCGACCAGCGCTGGAGATGAGGATTCCTCCTCGGGTAGCGCGGTCCAGGGTCGAACTGCCCGGCGACGCATCCGGTCGAGCGCGGCGTTCACCACGATGCGGTGCAGCCAGGTAGTGACAGCGGCGTCGCCGCGGAAGGTGTCGGCCCGTCGATAGGCCGAAATGAGTGCATCCTGGACCGCGTCCGCCGCCTCCTCGGGGTCCCCGGTCGTTCGCAGCGCCACCGCCCAGAGCCGGTCGCGATGCCGGCGAACGATCTCGGCGAAGGCGTCCGGGTCGCCAGCACAGTGCGATGCCAGAAGATCGGCATCGGTGGGTGCGGTCACGTCGGCGAGCCTAGTGGCGGGATCGACGGACGTCGGTACTGCGCTCAGCGCAGCACCGACACTTCCTTGATGCCTCCCTGGTAGTACTCGTCCCCGAGGGGGAGTTGCGT
>Ga0222715_10000830_pt1 | contig 30614 bp, 19 predicted proteins | sample C33_9DmetaG_FD_165056 | JGI IMG/M metagenome (GOLD analysis project Ga0222715, IMG submission 165056) | Estuarine water microbial communities from San Francisco Bay, California, United States - C33_9D | ecosystem: Environmental > Aquatic > Marine > Unclassified | place: USA: California...
CTTCAGAATGTGAAGGGGGGATTCTATCTCCGACCGATGCGTATCATGGCTACAGGTGGAAGCCAACGCTGGAAGGACGGAGAAGCGCTTATGTTACCTTCACCAGAGAAACTATGGCCAGGTAGCCTCAATTCGGACCTCATCCGAATTCATTGGGAATGCATCATTCGCATCCAGCGTAAGCGAGAAGGTGCTCTCCTTTGGGTACAACCTCTCAAGGTTGCTCATGCGAAAACAATGACGCGCATTACCGATTTACCACTGCACGATGGTCGCTCTGAGTTGGACATCAAATAATCAACACATTCATTGATGTTCACGCGCTGCACATCTCATGGACAAGCGTAAAGGGTCTGCTTTCTTCTTTGTCGCCATCATGCTTCTCGCTGGTTGCATGGGCGGAAGTGAGCCCGCTCCCAATGAAGAACCCGTCAAAGAAACCTATTCCATAGAACCCACGTGGGTTCTTTCACCAAATTCAATTCAATTGGGTGACAAAGCAACCTTTTTGCTCAATGTTGCTCAACAAGGACAAGGTGATTACGGCGTTGAGCCGACCGTTCTATTGCCTTCATTTGCAACACTCAACTCCTTCGAGTGGACACCTTCGTCTTCGGATTCAAATCAGGAAGGAATTGATTCGGTCGACACCTACCAATTGTCATTCACCCCTAATGCAGTTGGGGAACATATCATTTCGATTGCGTTTTTCAATGTTGGAGAAAACGAAATGGTTCCAGAGCCTGAAAAACTCGTACTCGTTCTCAACGTACAACAACCAGTTGAACCTGCTCCGATTCTAACAGTTCCAGCACAGTTGGTCTTGGAAGAACCTAATTTGATTTGGTTTGAAGGGAGTATTGAACATTTGAACGCCGATTCATGTGACATCACCTACACCGTAACCGACGGAAATGAAGGGCAAATTAGCCTCAACGCAGAACAATCTTGGAAGGTCCTGCTCGATTTTACTGAGGCTACATCATCCCACTCCATTACCACAGTGGCAGCCTGTGGTGTCTACACGGTCCTGAGTGACACAACAATCACCCAAGTCATCATTGAGGGTGCGGGCGATGATGAGGATGGTGATGGGATTCAAAATGCAAATGATTTGTGCCCGACAGGCTTTGGATTGAATGAAGGCTGGCAATCAACCCCTGCAACCGATGGAGACCAGGATGGATGCAGGGACAACGATGAAGATGATGATGACGATAACGATGGAATCATCGACCTCTATGACGGTTGCCCGACTTCCTATGGTTGGATAAGCACACCAAGTGCAGACTACGACTATGATGGCTGCCACGATGCTGATGAAGATACCGATGATGATGGAGATGGAGTTCTGGATGTCGAGGATTCTTGCCCGACTGGCCGAAAGGGTTGGGCCTCGAATCGCTACAGTGACTGGGACAACGATGGTTGTTCTGACATTGATGAGGATGATAATGATGACAACGATGAAATTCTAGACGTATTGGATGACTGCCCCAAGGGAGTTGCAGAATGGCAATCCAACAACAGCACTGATTGGGATTTTGATGGTTGTCACGACATCAATGAAGATGAAGACGACGACAATGATGGAGTCAATGACGTCAACTCGACTGGTTCAATTCTTGACCTCTGTCCACAAACGCCCAAGAATGCTACAGATATCAACGAATTTGGTTGTGCTGCACTTCAACGTGACACGGATGAAGACGGAATCAATGACCTTGAGGACCAATGCGAAGGTACGCCTTCTGGCCTTGATGTTAACGCCGTGGGATGTGCTGATCTCGACGGTGACGGTGTATTTGCAAACGTTGATCTGTGCCCACAATCACCTGACCGATGGAGTGTCAATGCGGTCGGTTGCGCCGTTATTCAAGAACCCGTAGCATGGACTGACAGTACGAGTCTCAACGGCCCAATGCAGACTGTCCCTCAATTTAGCTTCCCAACATTGAACGGAACCTACAATTTCAAAAATCGTTGGAGCGGGCACGACGTCTACTTTTTCATGTTCAAATATACCGACTCCAATGGGAATTCCAATTCTGGCACATGGGGGCAGAACCCCGGAAAGTTCATTCGGAATTTACCAGCCAAGACACAACTATTCTACGGCTCATTTGACAACAATTACCACAATGATGTCATTTCTCAACGCAATTCCGTACTTGCTGGCTTAACCGCATCCGAAGAAGCCTTCTGGGATTCACGCATTCATTATATTGACACCGATGCGAGTAATCTTGGAGGTGGAATTGGTTCGATTATTTCGTCCTTTAACAATCCATTTTTTGTTGGCATTGACCGCTTCCAACTTGCCCGAGAAACCGGTTCACTGTACGCGTGGACGACGCAATCCAATGACCCCTATCATCTCTCATTTGAACCCAATCAATGGGTTGCTGAATTCCCAACAAAGATTCGTCAGCATGACCCCGCAGTGCATGCAGTAACGGTCATGGATTTCCAACGCCATACAGGTGGTTGGGGAGGTGGCTACTCTTCTTTCGCTAATGCAACGATGGATTTACCACAAGATTTGACGTCATATGACACCCTCGAAGTGTACCATGAACATGCATGCTTTGAGAGGAAGAACCGCTATCAAAACGCTGACCAATCATACGGAGGGTGTCATGAGTGGGATTACCTCGCTTACCTCTATGTTTGTGATGAAATGAACGATTCAATATGCAATACAGAAACCGTTCGTTGGATTACCACATACGGGCGAGAAGGTATGTGGTTGACGGATATTAGCCCTTACCTTTTCATGCTTAACGATGGCGAGGACCGACGATTCAAGTATGCAGGAGCCAACAAGGGTGACTTAACGGTGACCTTCCTCTTTAGCGATTGGGGAAGTGGTACTCGTGCGACCAATGCAACGTACGCATTTAGTGGAGGCCAATTTGATGGAACGTATAACAACGAATCTCGATACCTACGCCAATTGAATTTCTCAACCCCTGCATGGGCTACAAGTGTTGAAATTGTTGCAACCATTACTGGCCATGGTTTCAACAAGGACACTGCGAATTGTGCTGAATTCTGCGACCATCAGCATTACTACACAATGGGAAGCCACCAAACCTACGAGTGGCATCCGATTGTCTACAACAGCGAAGGTTGTGAAAACGAAATCAACAATGGTGTTGTAGCAAATCAATTTGGCTCTTGGCCTTTCGGTAGAGCCGGTTGGTGTGCGGGTCAAGATGTCAAACAGTGGAGATACGACATTACTGATTGGGTGGATAATTCAACTGACAACAACAACCATCTCACATACCGTGGATATTACAACGGTGCCGAATATGTCCCCTCCGATGGCATTGGCAACGGCGGACGTAACATACGTGCCGTGGTCTGGATCGTCTTTTATGGCCCTACGACCGGAGTAGGTGCTGCGAGTTGAGAAACATCATCTGCAAGTTGAATCGTCGTTAACCGTTCATAATCGCTATCTCTTCGCTGGGGAGTGAAGCCCGCACGGCAAATCGAAGTTTGTAATTCATATTCTGATGCTTCCAATTTTGTGGTACCTGAAGCGGAGACAACATTCTCCTCCATCATGGTTGAACCTGCATCATCAGCACCTGCCAACAGGGCCATTTGAGCCACCTTCAATCCCATTGTCGGCCATGAGGCTTGGATGTGCTCAACATTATCGAGATAGAGACGTGAGATTGCTACGTGCCTCAAATATTCTGAAGAACCAGCACCAAGTGTATGCTTGTTTTGGCCTCGATTCCTTCGTCCAAAGGAATTGACTTCAAGTTGAACAGGCCATGCGATGAAGGATGTGAAACCTGTACCTCCTTTGGATTGAGTTCGTTCCTGTAATTCACGAATAGCATCCATGTGCTGCACTCGTTGATGATTTGACTCTCCAAAGCCGATCACATTGGTCGCACTGGTGGTTAAGTCCAATGATTGAGCTTCTTCCATAACACGAAGCCAATTTTGAGGTGAGCCTTTCTTTGGTGAGACATCGTTTCGCACATCTTCAACCAGCATTTCGGCTCCACCACCAGGCAAGCCATGCATTCCCGCTTCCTTGAGTGAGGTGAGTACCTCGAGTGTTGACATACCGCAAACCTCGGCCAACCCTTCAATTTCAATGGGGCTAAAACAATCCAAATCGATGGTAGGGTGCTGCTTCCGTAGATGACCTATGAGGTCAAGGTACCACTGAAAGGGGAGGTCAGGATTGACGCCACCTTGCATAAGTATACGAGTACCGTTGATGGATTCTAATTCCCTCACCCGTTGAGATATTTCCTCATATGTTTGGGTGTAGGTTTCTTCATGGCCAGGCGGTCTGTAAAATGAACAGAATTGACAATTGATTGTGCAGACATTGGTGTAGTTGATATTACGATCAATCAAGTAGGTAACATGGCCTTCCGGGTGCATTGCCATTCTGCGCTGATGTGCTGCCTGCATCAACTGATGAAGGGGCGCTTCATCATAGAGCAAGGTGGCTTCATCAAGTGACAATCGGACGCCAGATGGTGCATCCCTTTTCCACTCTGCCTGACGCAAGAGAATACTTCGCCAATCCAAGATATCACCTCATTGAAGGGGTACGCCGACAATACTTTCAATTTCTTCAATCGTTTTGGGACAGTCAGCGGTGAGCACTACAGGGCCATCTTTTGATACCAAAACATCGTCTTCAATACGAATTCCAATGTTAGCGTAGCGTGGAGGACAATCCACATCGGGCCTCCATGCTCCAAAATACAACCCGGGTTCAACGGTTAGACACATACCCTCTTCGAGTGTTCTGGGCGTGCCTCCTGGCTTGTATACGCCGACGTCATGGACGTCAAGGCCAATCCAGTGGCTGGTATTGTGCATGTACCAGTTGCGAAGTTCCCCTGATTCTGTGTCAAGTGCTTCTTCAAGAGACTGTGAGATGATACCCAATTCAATGAGGCCTTCAGCGAGAACCCTTAGGGCTGCTTCATGAGGAGCGGTGTAGGGTTGTCCCACCCGACATGCGTCAATTGCTGCATATTGTGCTTTCAATACGAGGGCGTAGAGTTCTCGTTGGGGATCTGAAAAGGTACCCGAAATAGGCCAGGAGCGAGTAATATCACTTGCATATCCACGGAATTCAGCACCTGCATCGATGAGGATGACATCATCCCAATTACATTCATCACTGTTTACAGTATAGTGGAGGATAGTAGCATTTTCACCACAGCCAACAATCGATGGATAGGACCAACCCGAACCACCTGCATAGGAAAAGAAGCCCTCAATAACCGACTGAAGTTGATATTCGGTCACACCCTTGCGGCTATGTCGCATTGCAAGCTCATGAGCGAGACTGGCTACTTTCCCTGAATAGAGCATCTGCTCAATTTCCGAGGCTGATTTTCTTAATCGAAGTTCTGCAAGAATTGATGATGGGTCTTCAATAGTTACAGGCCCTGTTCCAAAATGTTGTCGGGCTCTGTCCCTTTTGCGTATTGCATCGCTAACCAGTTGGTCGACTTCCGAATCAACACCTCCACGGTGATACACACGCCGAGCATCGTTCATCCAACCGGCGAGGTGGGAATTACGCTCTTCACAAGAAAAGGCTTCATCGATTGGCCATTGTGCTTCTGCTCCTTCTGTACCGGGTCGACGACCTTCCCAGATTTCTTTCAACGTGTCTTTGGGTTGGACAAAAAGATGCGTCAACCATGTGCCTTCAACGCATCTCATAACGAGCGTGGCTTCAGGATCAACCCACCCGGTGAGGTAGAGCAGATCACTTGTCGTACGATATCGGTAGTGGACGTCGTTTGAATGTGTAGCCATCTTTGGCGAGCAAAGAATTAGCAAATCATCATGACGAAACTGAGAAACGAGACGCTGTTGCCGCAGGCGGTATTCTTCAAGCGTTGTTGAAGCAGGTCGGTCAGGCAAACTTGCATAGGCCTCTGCGAACATGTTTCATCCTCGCGCTTCGTCTTCTTCAACCGTTGCATCCTCCCCGTGTGAGGGATGAAGGTTCTCTGAGGAAGAACGATCGTCAGTTGTATTCCATTTAGGTATTTCAAAATCTACTTTTTTCGTCGACCGTATGGCAACTATGAGGGACAGTGCAACGAGTATGAGCAATCCTAGTGCCTGAAAGGGCGTAATTAATTGACTGGTTTCTTCTTCAGCGGAAGAAATCGAAATTTCAAATGTAATTGAATCCGTTGCCCCATCATCATCAAAGACGATTAATTCGACCGTGTACTCTCCTCCCCTAGGAAAGTCATTCCCATTCAATTGACTTTGACCCCGAATTGAGGTCGTGTCGTCAATGACCCACAGGTAGTCAATGGCCTCGTTATCCATGCTCAGTGTACCGTCAAGTGTCCAGTTGCTTCCAGGTCCAACTTCAACCCGCTGCGACCCACTGATTTGCAATCCATCTGCAACGAGAATCACTTGAGGTTTGATGTTCTCAACCGTCACATTATGTGTCAATTTTACAGAGTATCCTGCCTGGTCTCGAACCAAAAGTTCTACAAAATAATCCCCCGATTCAGTCAGATTTAGACGAAGAGCCCCGGATTGGAGCAATTCAGATTGTTCCGCACTACGGACGATTCCATTATCGTGCTGGATGGACCAAATATTGGTTAACTTGCTTCCTTCGTAGCCATCAGATAGGTCAGCATACAATTGAAATTCTTCACCTTCTGTGACACGTTCGATACCAGTAATAGCACCCGACGGTGGAGTGGAATCGAGTGTAATACTGTTTCGAACCTTTCCACTTGTCCGCAGCAAAGCATCCTTCATTGTGACATCAAAGAACCAAATCCCATCGTCAAGGGAAAGCGCTGATTGATTGATGGAGAGAATCACAGTACTACCGTGGGATGAATGAGGAATACTGATTGACGCGGGTTCATCCAAACAAACACCGTAAGGTGCAAGACAGACCTCAGTTTCAACGCGCAGTTCATCAATACTCCCAGAAGGCGTAATTAAATCAAAAACGAGGTCGATAAATTCATTTCCGACCATCGGTCCAATCTCGGTCGACTCAAATATACTATCATCACCTATTTCCTCGAGCAAAACTGGCCTGTGGTGGTCATGACCGAGGAAGACAATCAAAAATGGTTGAAAGGTACGATCGTCCTCCCAATTGGTCTGCAATCTGATGAAACACGTGCAATCAATGCCCGTCACATTGATGTCCAAGCTCCACGTAAAGGAATCTTCTCCAACAGGCGTCACCGATGTCAGATACGGGCCGTTGAGCAATGTGATTGGCGTTGAGGTGCTAATGTTCACAAGTGACCATGTGGTATTGCGCATGGGTTGTTGAGATACTCCAGAGACAAGAAGTGAGGTTTGAGTCGTGAGACCATGTGATTGGTCGAAGGCAAATCCATTCGAATACCCGGGGGTGCCAGTATCCGTGGCACTGGCTGGTTGAACCGGTAGCGTCGAAACACAGAGAAGCGTTACAAGCAGGAGCGCTAATTCCCTACGGGATTTAAGACGCCCGCTCATAGTCATCATCTAATCAGTCACTAAAGGGGTCACACAACTCACCTTGCCCAGGATAAGAAACTGGGTTTCGAGGATTGGTGTCCCATTTGTATTCACAAAAGTTCACGTGGCCGTCGCCGTCAGTGTCAACCATACGATCTGCACCATCAAACGGATCAAATTGGAAGTGATATTCCCAACCTGTAGCCATACCATCATCATCGTGATCTTGGTAGTAAACTTCAGGACCATCATTCCAATCATCACCGTCAGTGTCGTTGGAGATTGGATTTGTACCGTTTTCCATTTCCTCATAATTGGTGTAATTTTCGAGGTTGTCGTAGAAACGTTGACCGTCCGGGGAAGTTGGGTCAATATTGCATTCTGAATTCGTACTGTCGTTGAACCCTGGACAATAGCGCTTGATCAGGCCTGTTCGGTTCAGGCCATCACTATCAGGGTCTTCGTATCCATCCTCGATACCATCAAGGTCGCTATCAGGCATTGAAGGATCCATAACACCACGTGCTCCGTAAGCTCCAATGGTTGAATTGTCGACAAGACCTGTTTCAAACGCAAGTTGTGAATAGTAAACTTCCCATCCATCTGGAAGGCGGTCACCATCTGAATCATCGTCTACTGGATTGGTATCCCATCGGTCAGGGGCTTCCAAGGCGTTGGCGAGTGTGTCATTGTCAATGTCAAACGTATCGTCCTTGAGTGAATCCAATGAAGGGTCGAGTGCCCACCGCCCGTTACAGCCATCACAGAGGCTGTTACCCGGCATCAAGAACCCTGTAAGATTCATTTCGCTCACGGTAAACTTGGGTTCAATGGCAAAGCCTCCCAACCAATTCTGCCATTCATACCCGCCGGGTTGCATGGTGCATGAATTGCTTTGACTGCTGGTATCGCAGCCCGGTCGAAGCCAAGTTGATGTTGCAATCCAAAGACTGTGTGAATTTGTATTATCTTCAGTGGATTTCACTTGCATTTCCCACCCGTCAAGCATGCCATCACCATCGGTATCGTTCAATAATGGATTGGTCGGGTTTTGGAACGGTCGTGGTACAAAGAGAACTTCCTGCCCGTCGACCAATCCATCATCATCGGAATCCGAGTTATTTGCGTGCGTGAGGAAGTTATCCTCGCCTGCAACCACTTCTTCACCGTCTTCAAGTCCGTCGTTATCTGTGTCAAACATGCACGGGCTTGTTGAGTATGCCTCGCCATCCCACATGAAATTATCACCTGCTTCTTCGAGGTCAGTCAAACCATCGGAATCTGTGTCAGGGTTCGATGCATTCGACCCGCCACCGCTGCATACCGTCGAAAATTCGGCATAGTCGGACAGTCCGTCTGAATCGGTATCAAACAAACCAGGGTCTGAGGTGACCCATGTCGGTTGTACACCGCGATTGACGACCAAGATTTCCCAACCCATCACTTCAATGCCGTCGATGAGTCCGTCACCATCAGTGTCAGCGTTCAGAGGATCGGTGCTTCGGCCGTCCAAAACCCCGTCTTGGTCACGATCGTTTGCTTGGTATTCCATGACATTCGTGAACTGTTCTTCAGCCTCAACGATGCTAATCCAGGAGAAGAGACGTGAATCAACTGTATCACCAACTGAGACTTGGATGCCATAGACATAGCCGTCAACTGGAGCGAGAAGATTCACGATTTGTTGGTTACCACCGCCGAGTGTAATACGGGCACTTGCAACGGTTTCATTCGCTTCGACTTGTTCATCAAGTTCTACATAAATGGCATGAACAACTGCAGTGTTTTCAAGCGTACTGAACATGACTTGTCCGTCGTTGTCCGCATCCCAACCGTCACGGTCTGGATCTTGATTGCGATTGACTGCTGACCGAGGGTGGAGTCCGTTAGCCGCTTCCCATTGGTCGGGCATGTCATCTTGATCGGTGTCTTGGAGCCACGGTGAAGTGAAGTTTCCTTCGCCAAAGATTTGTGCGACTTGATATTCCTCGAGATTATTCATTCCATCTTCATCCCAGTCACCATAGCCGTCAGAAGCATTGGATGGATTGAGGACCTGAGCTGCATTAGGAGCGAGTTCCTCAATTGAATAACAGTACTCGAATCCATCAGGCATTCCATCACCATCTGTATCCCAATCCGATGGCCCATTGAGGAGGCCATCTCCATCCATGTCCATCATGAACCAGCTTCGATCAACCCCAAAGAAAGGACCGACACGTGGTTCGGGATCAAGAAGTGCTTCATTGCAGTTTTCGCCCATTCCGGTAAAGAGACCAATCGAACCGTTCGCAATTTCAACGATATCGTCGATGAGGTCCTGATCGGAGTCACGAGCAGTGGGATTGGTTCCAAAGGCTTCTTCCTCAAAGTTGGCGAGACCATCGTCGTCGATGTCAAGCACCATGTCACAGGAATGTCGGCCATTTGATGCCAAATCATCCCAGTCGGCAATTCCGTCCTCACCGTTAAACCGGGTCTCAAGAGCGTCGACCATTGCTTGGTCCAACAGGAGACAATCCCAATTACCGTCGAGAGGATTGAACAGTGTCACGTCACCACCAGGCGTGGAACGGACCATCGTGTAGAGTGATTCCCAGCGGTCGTTGAGGCCATCGTTATCGGTATCAGCTCTCTGAGGATCAGTACCTAATTCCTGCTCTGCTTGATTGGTAAGGCCATCACGGTCAGGGTCACCAGTGGGACCTTGGTTCGGGTCGGGCCAGGAATCGGTCTCGTTAGCGATTGTAGCGTCTTCTGTCTCTTCACTCTGGGTTGGGTCCACATTGATGTCATCGGATTCACCATTATCGAGTGGATTCAAACCGTGTTGAACTTCCCAACCATCACTCATGCCATCATTATCAGTGTCAGGGTCATTGACATCTGTCCCGTACTGTGTTTCCTCAAGTTTGTCAGAGAGGCCGTCACCGTCGGTGTCCTTTGCCTCAGCCATCAGGTCTGCTTCACCTCGCAAATCCTCTTCGACTGCTGATTCGAAACCACCGATGCTTTCGTTGGTCTGGAAAAATCCAGAAATACCAACAAATAGCGTCCCAAAAATGAGGGTGGCGATGATAGCGACGGTTGCCATTTGATTGTGTTTGAGGCTCATGAGTCATACCCTGCACATCTGTGCAACACCACCGAGGTGATGATTCGGTTATGAACCTTGACCAAAGATGCGCCTAAAAATCAAATCGAATGGCGAGATGTGTTATGTTTTCACAGCATAATCAACAGATGGGAAGGAGAGATTCATGACAAGCTTCGAAGGGTGGATCTCAATACTCATGATCGGATGTTGACCATGAGCACGCTCAAACATACCAGCAAGGACACCACAAGTGACTGCAGGAAGGCTGGACTGAATCGAAAATTCGGTTGAGGCATCACCATCAAGAATACTTGATTTGACAACGACATGACCAAGGCCACGATGCGAAAGATGAATCGAAAACAATTCAATCCAGTCAGAAGGTTGCTGCACAAAAATCGGAACTTCTGATTGTTGAAAGGCCATCTGAGCAGCATGGGCCACCGATTTGAAAAGGTCAATTTCAGACTCAATCGTTCCCGAAACGGTCCATTCATTGACCCAAACTTGCCCGTCTCGTAGGGGCCTGCCAATGAGAGCGTTATACAGATGCTGAAATGCACTGACATGCATGAAGAAAGAACGCTGTTGTCCCCGAAAAAAACCATAACTACGAGCCTCTAAATCCAAATCCAGTTCTTCATCAACAACGTTTGATGCATGAGCAGCACCCCATTGAAGTCCTCGAGGTTGTTGAACTGAGGCTAAGGTTGCAGCCTTTGGTTCGAATTGAAGTTCAACATGTTCAGAAGACCGTTGAGTCCAACTCATTGTCCAACGTTCTTGTGTCAAATGTTCTCTATGAGCAAGCGCAAGACCAACAGACCAAGCATCATGACATGGCATCGTAATGAGGTTTTTTTGATATGAAAACAAGCCCCACCCCATCGCTATCCAACGATGTTGCAGACGTTCCCGGACCTTTTTTGCACCGAAAAAGCGAGGCATTTGAAAGCCCTTAGTAGACGACAAGATCAATTCCTCTGCATCGGTCCCAGCATAGATCAATTTTCGTCCCATGGGCGATTCAAACAGCGCATCAAGGTAGCCCCAGAAGAGGTCAAAATCACGTACACCAAAGAGGACGATGGATGCACCTGTATTGTCTGAAAAATATCCATCTCTCGCGAAGATATATCCTTCGTGAACTGGTAATTTTTGAGCCATATAACGAATCCACCATCAATCTGGATAGCCCGAGCGGCCCTCGTCGTTGAAACAATAACCAATGGTTTGTCGCTGTGACTTCAGATCGTGTACGTCGCGCTTTACGGCCTTCGGATCCTCACCCTTCAGCAAGACACGGGCATAAAATGATGCTACGACCTCCATGTCTGACTTCGTGAAACCGACACGTGTGAGCTCTTGGACACCCAATCGCAATCCTGATGGCGTCATTGCTTTGGTGTCACCCGGAAGCATGTTCATGTTCGTGATTATACCTGCCTCTTCTAAGAGTTGAGCCGCCTTTGCCCCTGCACCCGAATCGGTTGAACCGTGACGGGTAAGGACCTGATGGGAAGCAGTGTAGCCACGACTTTCAGCAAGCACGTCAAAGCCTTCACTTGCAAGAGCCTGAGCAAATGATTGGGCATTGGCTACGGTATCAATTGCATAATCTCTTCCGAACTCCTCAAATTCAGTAAGAGCCATGACTTTTCCAGCAACGTGATGCAGATGATAAGAGGAACAAACCCCTGGAAACATGGCATTGTTGAGCCGTTTGTGCATTGCATCATCTGTCGAGGAAGAGAGAAGGAACCCACCCTGTGGTCCGGGGAATGTCTTGTGGCTTGAACCCGTCATGAGGTCTGCACCCTCACGCAGTGGGTCTTGAAATTGTCCCCCTGCAATGAGACCCAAGACGTGAGCGCCGTCGTACATGACTGTAGCCCCAACTTCATGAGCCGCATCTGCCATTTCCTGGAGAGGGGTTGGGAAAAGGAAAACAGACTGACCGAACAAGGCAACTTTGGGCTCTACTTCCCTGATGACCTTGCATGCTGCATCAACATCAGGTTCCATTCTATCCTCGTTCCAAGGGTACGTGGTCAGATTGAGGTCACGCAGACCTACTGCCCCCATACGTGCATGGGAAATATGGCCGCCATCAGCGGTTGAAACCGCCGTGATTCGATCTCCAGGACGGGCCAGAGCCTTCAGTGCCCCGATGTTACTTACCGTGCCAGAAATTGATTGAATGTTCGCGAATGAGCAATTAAACACTCGCTGAGCAAGCTCTATTCCAAGTGCTTCAATGGTATCAAAATTATCGCATCCTTGATAGTAACGCTTGCCTGGTAAACCTTCAGCGTAACGGCCGTGTAAATCACTGCCAACGATGTCACGTACGAGCGGGGAAATGATGTTTTCAGACGCAATCATCCCAAGGCCGTTTCTGTAATGCTGCCCGCTGGATTGGACTGCGTTCAGAATGGTCGTTGCATGTTGTCGGTTCAGTGTTTTCGATGAACCACCTAAATCAGACTCGCTCATGTATTCAATACAGGGCGAATCAGTCTTTGAACTGATTGACTGAAGATTCTCAACGGCTGCTTGGCCGGGACGTGTTGGCAGAGCGTTCACTGCGAATCGTATTCCGGGGAATGAATCGCTCCTGTTCGGTGTGTTCTTCACCCTTAGCAGCAGCATTGAGAGATTTAGGGTCCTTCTTTCGAATGTAATTTGTTCGTCCTCGATAGGCCACTGGACCAATGATGCGCTCGAGATGAGGTCCTTCCTCATCGTGTTCTTTGGGCCGCTTTAGCCACCATGCTTTTCCAAGTGGTTGAACACGTGGTGGCCGTGCTTTGCGAATACTAATAGCCCTACGACGCAGACGCGCTTTGATCTTTTTATCGGATTCCTTTGGCAGGCGTTCATACATCCATGCGGGCATACCAATATCCAATGCAACACCGTTTACAGTAACCAAGATTCCAGAGAGAAGAAGGTGGGTGCCAATGGGTATGTTCTCCATCGTAGGTTGAGCCTTGAATCGCTTCATCCTCTTTGCATATTTCAACATCCCTCGTTGGTCACGATGCTTGATCAACATTTCTTGTTGTTTGTTAAAACGTCGATAACTAAAATGCAATGTGAGAAGGACTCCCAAAAGGGTCAATCCTTCGGTTTGGCCAACTTCTTGGTATGTCAAAATACTGAGAACAATCCACAACGGAATAAGGACGAAATAGGTGAAAATTACCGACAAAACCCCTTGCGAAAATCGAGGCGGCATCGCTGTTCTCGCAGCCTCATGAGCAGCGATCATGACGTTTGCGTTTAATGCTTCATCAAGCCCACCTTTCTGCTTAAGAGCGGCATAGGCGTTGACTGGTGCTTCATTGAGCCACTTCTTTGCCTCTTTGTCATCATCGAGAATGAGTGATACTTCGAGGTTTTCACGACCTTTTTTACCATAACCGAAGATAACAGCCAGAGCCATAACTCTTGGATCTTTGCTGTCGCTTTTAATCAGTTCATCGAGGATGCTTTTTGCATCATGCCATTGACCAGTATCGAGAAGACACAATGACACAGCAATACGTGGCCGTACACCAGTTGGGTCTTTACGAACCAAGGAAATTGCCAATTCAAGCGCTTCGTCATAACGACGCTGTGCCCTTAGAAGAGCCACCATTGACAACTGGCCGATGAGCGAAATTCTGTCGGTCTGAACCATCATATCATTGGGTTGAGGTTTCCAGTAACCCAACATTCCTTGAAGCATTTGGATGTGATCAATTGCAGAGTTGTTTTCCCAATCCCACAGATCGTCTTCCGTAACTCTGCCGTGCCAAGGGTCCAACCATTCGCAGATAAATGAGAGAATCTCAGGCTCATCATAGCCCTCGGGTTGTTGTAGCCCATGAAGAGCTTCCCGTGCCGCATCCAACCGACGAAGGGCCATGTATCCAGTAGCAATGATCATTCGTGCCTCGTCATCATCTCCACCGGCTTGGGCGAGTAGTTTACGGCTTTCTTCAATGGCCTGCGGCCACAAACCGCGGAGTGCTTTTTCCCACATTGAGGCCCGAGATTGTTCTTGTCGAATGAGTGCTTGATCTCCTGGGAAATCGTGTGTCTGTACTTTAATTAAAAGATCGATGTCTTCGTTGAGTGCTGCGGTTTCAACGAGGTTTTGAAGGCGGTCACCACCTTGCAACTTGACCGCACCTTCTCTTCGCTCGTCTGGATTGAGGTCAAATTTCAACCGAGTTAAGGATGAAAACCGTGATGTCGAAAGCAACCATGTCAGCATGAAAACTGCTTGGCCCACTGCGATAAACATCCACACGGTGAGCAGACGATAATATTCCGAGAACCCATTGCTTTCAAGCCAACCTGTGAGAGGCATGAGAGAACCGAATTCTTTGTAGCAGACCAGGATCAAAAGCAGAACAGTATAACCAGAAAAACCTGCAAATGCGAAGGTTAGTTGCCGCGCCTGTGCGGCTTTTTCCGTACGTATTTCACGAGGCGTATCAAGCGTGACACCAAAGAGACCTCCGAAGGTTTGCCCCCCGAGAATCAAGTTTCGAGTGAGTTCAAAGATGAATGCAAGGCCAACGATAGCGATGTTAAGTGTAAGATAAAGCGACAGAAATTGTGGGAGTGACTTGACAAACTCCCAATGAAATAAAATTTCAGAAATCACGTCAATACGAACAAAAATCGAATAACCGATGATTCCTCCATAATTGAGAACTTCCTCACCATTTGGGGGATTCTCGAGCATGACATACAAGACTGTGAGCATTCCATTCAGTGCCGTGATTGGCATGGTGAGAAGGAAAAGGACAAGAATAAATGAAAAGAGCCGCCCGATGAATCCGTTCTTCTCAGGGTCAATTGGATTCAAGCGTCCACGAGTTGTGCGCCATTTATTGATGAGCAACATATTCCAAGATGCCCCCATGATGCGCCCGTATGCAAAAATCGTGGGAGCCATGAAGGTGAGCATCGCAAATGCCAGCCAAGTGGGTGTAACCTCACCTTTCAAACTGATACCGTAAACCAGAACGATGAGAGTTGTGATGATCAATATCGCTAGTGTAGAAATACGCCGAATAACATCTCCACTCAGGGAGGAACGGGTCTCACGTGACTGTCGGCCAACCAATTGCCCGTTGAGTGTTTCCCACGGCGAGATAAGAACGGGTATGAGGATGGAGGTCGCGATGATGTAGAGATTGATTTGAGAGAATGTATCGGCATCAAAAATCAATTCCATGATCAATACGAGTACGCCTGTGAGCCCCATCATGTAGAGCAAGACACCGTAACTCACACTCCCGTACCTCAATAATTTCCGAGCGTCTCGCAAGGTTCTTGTGATTCTGTGAACTTCATACAATTCATCATCAATCTCAAAGGCAACCTGAAGATTCTTCAGTTGCTGAGGTATAAACCATCGTCGAACAAAATACGCAATGAATAAGGCCAAAAGAAGGGGAGTCATCAAATTTAACGAAAATGAACTGGAATTCGATACATTCGCGGCTGAAGCAGATGGGATAAATGTGAGTGAAGCAAGAACACTGAGGAGAAGTATGCTAAAGCGGCTTTCTTTCCCCATGTTGCTTCCCCGTTGCTCACGCTTCATCAATTCTCCTCCTACGAACGGTGTCGCAGGAGGAAACGCTCAATCCTATCAAAGGCTTCACAGAGGATTTCTTGGTTCGCGAGGTAAACCAATCGTATGTGACCCTTACCTAATTGGGGTGAAAAACCACTTCCATGTACGACAAGAACATGTTCCTCTTGTAACAAATCAAGAACAAATTGTTTGTCATCGTTCATCCACTTCTCGTCTGTCAATCGAATGAACATGTAAAACGCACCTCCGGGCTGTTCCACCTCTAGGCCTTCAATGGATTTGATCCTCTCAACACAGTAATCTCGTTGCTTCAAAACACGAGTTGAATATTCTTTCATCCAAGAGCGGTCACTGTTGAGACCTGCGAGATAACCAAGTTGTGCTGGAGTTGATGCACAGAGACGTGAACGTAAGAGTCGTTCCAATCCATCGCGTACCAACGACATACGCTCAGAAGGGTCGTGGAGCGCCATGTATCCGATTCGCCAACCAGGAGCATAGTAGACTTTTGAGACACCGTTGAGTGAAATAACTGGCACGTCCTGACTCCGACTTGCGATGGAGACATGGTGGCCTGTGAAATCGAGTCCATCATAGATTTCATCGGCTACGACAATACAATCAGGGTAATTCCTGGCGATGGCCAATAATCTGTCAGCATCATCTGCTCCACAAACAGTACCACATGGATTATTTGGATTGATTAAAACAAGGAGTCGGACACGGTCGTTCATTTTTTCTTCAATGTCATCAAAATCAAGATGCCATCCATCATCACTCTTCAGCACGTATTCTACCGTTTCCGCTCCATACATTTGGGGATATGCCATGTAGGGCGGATAATGTGGACCAGGAGCAAGAACTTGTGACCCTTCTTCCAGCACAGCAGCGAATATGAGTTGCAAGGCTTCAGTAACCCCGTGGCACACGTAAACATCATCTTCAGTTGCTGGCCAGCCTTTGCGCTGCTCGTCTTCTGCAATTGCCTTGCGGAGTTCTGGCAACCCATAGGAAGGGGAATATCCGTTTCTCCCTTCTTTGAGTGCCTGGGCATAGGCATCAACCATATGAGGTGGCGTTGGAAGTCCGGGATAGGCGATAGGATCACCAATATTGAGTTTGATTATTTCATGGCCCTGTCGTTCAAGTTCTGTCGCTGGAACAACGACATCTCGTATAGCATATTCAATGCTTGAGGCTCTTGAGGATACAGGTATCTTGCCGCTCATGATCGTTCACAACCTTACTTGAGTGATTCTCGATGTGTACCTGCCATGCTAAGAACTTCATCAAAATGTTCTGCCGAGACTGCTTGGACCGAAAGTCGTTGTCCCCGTTGCAAAAGGGGCATTCCTTCGAGTAAAGGATTCTCTTTCATAGCGTGCAGTGAAACTGGCTCAAGTTCGACAAGAGGTTCAAGGTCGACCATGAACCAACGCGGGTTATCGGGCGTAGATTTTTCGTCAAAGTACTTACCATTGCTATCCCACGAAGTATGATCTGGATAACCTTCGTTCAAAACTCGGGCAACACCTGCCACATGCGGTGGCTTTGTGTTGGAGTGATAGAAGAGAACGAGATCTCCTTTTTTCATTGCATCACGCATCATGTTCCTTGCCTGATAATTCCTCACACCGTCCCAATGCGTCTGTCCGTCCTCGACGAGTTGACGAAATGGATAGACATCGGGTTCCGACTTCATGAGCCAATGGTTCATGATTCTCCGTATGGGTGGGGGTCTATGGATTGCTCGCTTACCATGCATCAACAACATCGTCAACCAAAGCGGCATCCATGACATCGTCTGTTACATTGACTTGGCGAACGAGACCAAGTTTCTTTGCCATTGAATTGGAACCACTCACCGCACCAATCCCCATTTTTTCTAGGGTGACAAATATCGCAGGCAGGAGAATGAGAGCACTCGCAGCAGCCACCCAAAGGAGAATAAGAATCACGGTGATAAACGGTTTGATTTCAGGAATCGGGATATCATAGGCAGTGAACATTCCAAGCGAGGTGACAACCGCTGCTTCAAACAAGGACATCCCCGTTCCTACTGCTGCACTTCGTATCGCATCGATGCCCCCACCAAGTTCCCGAATGCGGTTCGCGATGTGAATCGAAAAGTCAACACCAACTCCAACAAGAATCGAACCGATCATGACCGTTACGAGGGAGAGGGGGACATCCATTTGCCACATAACCAGCCATTGAAGAGCGACCGTGGCAATCACTGGAGACGTTGTCCATATTGAGTAGCGAATATCCCTGAACACGACTGCTAAGGTAATGAGTGTCAGAATAATTGCGAAACCGAGTGAGGTCCACTGAGAGCCAACAATCAATTCATTCACCTCGATTGCCGTTGCCGCTACACCTGTCAAATCCTCGGCAGTTTCTCCGTGAAGACCTTGGAATGTTGATGTTCGTTCATTGACCAAATCAACGCTTTTGGACGTATCGGCAACTGGGATAAATGGCATGTCAACATAAATGAGAGAGCGACTGTAATCTTGGCTGATGAAAATTTCACGTGTTTCTTTGGTCAATGAAGCATAAAACACGTCGAGGAGAAAAATTTCACTTTGCTGAGAACCCGGCAAGCCAAAGTCTCCTGGCCGTGTCAGTAAGTCCCAAAACGAACCGTCAATGGACTGGCTTTGATTCAGAAGCACTTCTGCCGTCGTTTTCACATCTTCACATTGTTCCGAGCCTGCACAAGGAACCTGTTGAATGAACTCGTTGAATTGTTCGCCAGAAACTGTCACCTGAATACCGGATGATTTCATCAAAAACACAACGGAAACGGCAGTTGTATTCTCAATGTTGTTGAGCGATGCTTCTAATGTATTGATTTGAGTCAATAATTCGACTGGATCGTCATTGGTATTGTCGTTGTCATTGCTGTCACCACTAACATTTGCATTGACCAGAACCATTCCAACTTGCCCTGCCTCGAATTCTTTGCTGTATTGCTTCATCTTGACAACAGAAGATTCACCTTCTGGAGCCATTCCAAGAAGGTCGATGTTTTCTTCCACATTCGCTTGACCAACGGTAGCTGAGAAAAGGATGAGGAGAAGGAAAACACCGATGACACCTTTGTTGTACTTGACCGGAACTTCAACGAGGACATCAAAGGCTTTGAGTGGTGGATGTTTTGGCTTTTTGAGGTCCAAAATAAGCGTAAGGTTCGGGACCATAAACATCGTGAGAATGTAGACCACCACGATACCGCCAGAAAGCGCGATACCAACTGTTTGAATGGGTGCCATTGGGGTAAATACAAGCGAAATAAAACCGATGACTGTGGTCACTGCAGAAAGGAATACTGCGCGGCCAGTCGACGAGAGTGATGCACGCATTTTCTCATCACGTGTTCCATCTTCCTCAGCATAACGATTGGTGATATGCAGTCCATACGACACCCCTAACGCGAGTAAAATAGGTCCAACAATGATGACGGTCATCGTAACTTCATAATTCGTAGCCCCCAGTATTCCAAGCGTCCAAAAGACTGCACATAACGTCGGTAGGCCTGCAATCACCAGTACCTTGAACCCTTGAAGTGGGCGCATTCCTGTCAAGCCTGTTTGGAGTAAATCAGAGTGGAAAACGAATAAACCAATGGCTACCAAAAGGACCGCCATAGGAAATATTTCCCAGAAGAGTCTGAATGAAAATTCAGTGACTGCGTTGGTGATAGGTACAGGTCCAGTAAGCACCATGGATAAGCCAAGTGTTTCCCAATCACAAACACGGTTATCAGCAGGATCTCCGTTTTCCGTGAATTCACAAGGTCGCTCCATCTTCGAGATGGTGTCCAAGATCTCTTGGGTATCCGCAATGATATCCTTTGCTGGTCTGTTTTCAGTAACTGCAATGGCCATGATGGCTCGGTCAAGAAGACCGTCAGGTCCTCCGTCTTCACCGCCTTCAATATCCCTCGCCAATTTGTCCAAACCGGAAGATGGCGAGCCGTCCTCCTCGTACATTTCTCCAATGACAAGGTCAATGGTAGTTTGACTGGGGATCTCATACGAACCCCCCAATTCCTCATCCGTGATCGCAAAGGCATCGTTCACTTCCTCGGCAAGGGACCGAGAAGCACAATCATCATTCGGATTGGCGCAACCAAGTTCCCCGATTTCAGTGACAATGGCTTCACGTATTCGTGGAGCACTTGAATTGACTTCCTTGAGCACTGTTGAGAGTGACAGGATATAGATGACGTCGTCTGAATCATCTGAGAGGTATGGATTGAGGATATTTTCCACATAACTGATTTCTTGGAGAATTCGCTGTTGTGTAATATTCTGCTTTGAAGATTCAATATAGACGACCATCACATTGGTTGACCAATCCTGCTCGACCTTGCTGATGAGTTCGGCTACTTGGCTACCATCGGGCAAATAGACTTCCATATCCCCGTTCACATTCAGTGCAGGATTGTCAGGGTCATCGTCAAATTGAGTGTCGTCGAGGAAGCCGGATTGGGTTACAAAATACACGGTGAGGAGTAAAAACACCAGAATAGTTGGAATCGGGAATTTCGTGATAGCACCGGTAGCACCCGTCTTTTGCCATTCTCTTTTCATGCGTTTTGGTGCATCAAGAACGGCATCAATGGCGCGTTTGGAATCAAGTGTTTTGATTTGCCCTGCAAGTTGTTCACCCACTTGCCGGGAGGATTTTGCAATCGCATCAATTCGCTTGTTTCCGGGCGATTCAACGGCCCTTGATTTTGAAGAGGAGGATTCGTCGGCCGTTGACAACTCTTCACCTCAACTCACGGGAGGTGGGCCTCATTCAAAGCCTTACCCACCTTGTGCACCACGCATCAACGGATTTGATGAAAACATAAGCGAGGGATTGAAATGCTGACCCACTTCCCGCCAAATGGACCCACCTCAGTGACCGAGGCGGGGCCAGGTGAGGCACATGCCAGCCCCAAAATTACCAGAGAAAAGATGGTCGATTGACCTCGAGAAATCCATCCAAGAAGCTCATTACGCTAACGATTCCACCTACGCTCAGCGCTATGGTTTCCAGCCGTATTCAGGCAAGGAACTCTTTGTCATTGACACCCCTCCGCCCTATCCATCAGGCACCTGGCATATTGGGGCGGTTGCTCAATACTCCATGATCGACGTAATAGCACGCAGCCAACGCCTCTTGGGCAAAGAAGTGTACTTTCCATGGGGTGTTGACCGGAACGGCATCAATATTGAATTCACTGTGGAACGAAATACGAAGCGAAAAATGAAAACATACGATCGTGAAGAGTTTCTTGAATTGTGCAAAACGACCATCGAGGAATTCACTCAGGCCATGCGTCTGACTGCAAAGCGCGTGGGTCTTTCATGTGACTTTTCACGTGAATACCTGACCGATGCCCCAGTCTATCGGAGTGTTACTCAATCCATCTTCATTGAGTTGTTCAAGAAAGGCGACATCGTTGAAGACCTACGACCGAATATCTACGACCCAGTTGAAGGCACAACCATTGCGGATGCTGAAGTCGAACGCCTCTCGCGCAAAACACAATTGGTCGATGTGAGATGGACCTGTGAAGACGGCACTGACCTTGTTATTTCTACAACACGGCCCGAATTAATTTGTGCATGTGGCGTAGTGGTTGTGCACCCTGATGACGAACGCTACAAACATCTCGTTGGTCAAAAGGTCCACCTTCCACTCCCAGTCAATGGGCGTTCTACTACCGTGAACGTGATGACTCACCCCTCCGTAAAAGCCGAATTCGGAACTGGTATTCTCATGGTCTGTTCCTTTGGCGACCAAAATGACGTGGCCGTATTCCGTGAACTCGGCCTCACACCTTTCCAAGCGATTGACCTTGACGGTCAATTAACGGAATTATCGGGTCCCTTGTCGGGCATGACTGTGCTCGATGCTCGAAAACATGCCATCGAGTTGCTTGAAGACCATGGAAGATTGGTAAATTTGGTCCAACGGGATCAAGAGGTCCCTGTATCAGAGCGAGGAAAGAATCCTGTTGAAATTATCCTCTTGAAGGAATGGTACGTCAAACAAACCCACATTCAAGACCGTATAAAAGAACACATACAACACATTCAATTCCACCCAGTGCGCAACCGCCAATTTTTATTGGACTGGATGGATAATATCAGTATTGACTGGCCCATCAGCCGCCGCAGGTGGTACCATACCGAAATCCCAATCTGGTACAGTGAAGACAACGAGCGAGTCGTCATCCCTCCTGCTGGAACTTACGTCCAACCTTGGAAACAGTCGCCCCCGAAGGGCAGTCGTGTCCTCAGCAGAGAAACACGTGAAGACCTCGGTTCATACGGAGATTTGAAGGAATCTCTAGGCCAGTTAACGGGCGAGGAAAAGGTCTTCGACACATGGATGGATTCCTCCAACTCCAACCTCTTCGTGAGTGGTTACCTCAATCATCCAGAAGTCTTTGAAAAAGCCTTTCCTACTGCATTGCGGCCACAGGGCAAAGAAATTGTCAGAACATGGCTTTACTATACGCTTCTCAAATCAACCCTTCTCTTGGACAAGCCAGGATTCAATCATGTTTGGATTGATGGACTCGGAATGGACCCGTGGGGGCGCAAAATGAGTAAATCCCTCGGAAATGGAATCGATGCCGACTCTGTTCTCGAATGCGGGGCTGGCGGACGCACTGGTTCGTGGAGCGTCAAAGGTCCTGATGGAACCATCAAACTCAAGGCCAACAAAATTGGAAGTGAATGCTTCAGACTATGGAAAGCCTGTGATGCACAAGTTGGAGATGATTTCCAAATCAATCCTGAAGAAATCGAGAAGAAATATTTCGGCGTGCTAACAAAGCTCTTCAACGTAGCAAGATTTGCCTCTCAATTTGATGTCCCCGAGAACCTCAACGATGCACCAGAGGACCTGCTTGTTGAAGACCGTTGGATTCTCGCTGAATTCCAATCAACGATGAAGACGGTTGAAGATGCATGGACGTCTCTTGACATTTACACTGCAACGCAAGCGCTGAAGACATTCGGTACAGGATTGTTACCAAGCCACTATCTTGAGATGGTCAAATCACGCCTGTATGCTGATGATCAACAGGCTGCTTGGACACTCCATCGCATTGTCAGAGATTTCATGGCCGCTTTTAGCCCGGTATGCCCCTTCTTCACGCATCACATCAGCAGTACCGTGTATGAGGCATCCGCTGTCGATGTGGATGCATTTCCCACCTATGCAATGCCAGAACTCCACCCCGAAGCCGAGGAAGCCAAGAACCTCTGTGCCCTTTCTGCATCACTTCAGGAATTCAACAGCCAAACATGGGCTATGAAGAAAGAACAGGGTATCTCTCTCAATCAACCCATTTCTGGAATCGAATTGCCACAAGAACTTGCTGCCTTCCAACATACGCTCACGAGGATGCATCAACTTGAATGAACATTATTCATCCTCGGAAAACAGCACTGTTTGACGGGAAGGTGGAGCTTCGAGCTGCCCCAGACGGAATCCAATCAGTCGGATGGACCCGTCAGAATCCACGCTATTGGCAAACAATGAACTCGCCAAACGCATGAACACATCCGGCTCGTCCATGGCCACAGGGATGCTGCGTCCGGTCGTGTGAGTCTCAAATCCAGTATACCTGATTTTTACTTCACCCAATCGTCCCGAAACCCCCAATTCAACGGCTCGTTTCATCACAGATTGGACCAATTGCTTGAGGTGTTCAAGGACCAATTCATGATCGTTTTGATCGGACTCAAAGGTATGCTCTTTTCCAATTGACTTCCGACTACGTAATGGGCTCACTATACTGCTGCTCTCTCCCTCGATAAGAGCCATGAACCAATGAGCAAAACGTTCCCCAGCGAGACGAGCCAGCGTAAGTTCCCCTAACTCATTGACTTCATCCGCAGTGGAATACCCCCACTCTGCCAGTTGAGTTGCTCGTTTGGGTCCAATGCCTGGAATTTCTCTGAGAGAACGTCCGGTGAAAAAATCCTGAACTTCATCTGGCAGAACACGAAAGATACCGTATGGTTTCCGAATTTCACTGCTCATCTTAGCGATTATTCTGGTCGGACCAATTCCAAATGATGCTGAAAGGTTCAATTCATCCATGATGTTCTGCTGGAGTACCCTCGCCAGTGCGAGTGCCTTATCCCAATCACCTTCAACACGTTCCGTTACGTCCAGATAGGCTTCATCGATACTGGCCTGTTCGAAGACATCTGCGCTCTCACGCAAGATGTCCATGACCTTTCGACTCGCCCTGCTGTAAAGGCCGCGAGTGCCACGTATGTAGAGCGCTGGTCCAAATGGAGCTGCAGGACACCGACGCCACGCTTCGGAAATGGGCATTGCAGAACGAATCCCATACACACGAGCGGCGTAATTGCATGTTGAAACAATGCCTCGTCCTCTCCCTTGCTTTGGATCCGAACCGATCACGAGGGGGACGTCATCATCCAAGCCGTGGTGCAATGTTTCAACGGCTGCAAAAAAAGCATCAAGGTCGCAATGCAAAATAATCCGTTCGATGGAACCAATGCCAGCATCATCGGATGTTTTCACGACCTTACCATCTTGCCAGTGGTGTTTGAACTTGATGCAGAGTTCAGTTCAAGAAAGGGGTGTTGGAAAGATACGATGACCCCCGATGACGCATTCTGTTGATGGACATGGTGAAAGATGCACTGAAGCCGATACATGCCGCTGGCCGGCCCCTCGCTGTTGTGGAACAGCCAGCCAAGATCAACCTCCATGACATTCAACCACAGCCTGGACAAATCTACCACATCAGTGGACCAGGTCGGGCAGGGGGGCGCATGCGCCCCATCGTTGAACAGTGGGTTGTTCAAGCCATTGAACATGAGCAAACAGTTCATTGGATTGATGGGGCCTGCAGGATGAATCCTGCTCGGTTTATTCCACTTCTTGAGCAACATGAGCTTCCAATCAACGAATCTCTCAGTAGGATTTTCCTTAGCAGGGGTTTTACACTTCACCAATTGGATAGCCAACTTGCCCGCCTGCCCTCTGAATTGGCCATCACCAAATCTCCAATGGTCGTCGTTGATGGATTGCTTACCATGCATGAGGACGATGCCATCGGTTCATTGGAGTCGCGTGTCTTGTTAAGACGGCACATACAGTTGCTCGAGAACATCGCTCATCAGCGGCAAGTCGCAGTGATTCTCATGACCGAACAAATCTCCTCAGAATCAAAGAGGAAGAAACGACGTCTTGAGTACATACGACGTCACGCGCACAATCACCTTCATGGGCGACTCGTCCGAAGAGGAAGAACATCAGAACTCCACCTCTACCACCCTCGTAGTGGTCAGTTCGGAACACTCACAGTACCAACCAAGAACGAGCAAACACGTTTCCGAATTCGAACACCAATGAGAACAAATGACGGGAAGATCAGATACCCGAGACTTGAGATTCCTATTGATGGAAATCAAGCAGACTCACTTGCTGACCAGACTGCTGAATCATGGATTCGGTCCACCCAAAAGGAGCCAGAACAGCCCAAATAGCACGCTCTGCCATTGAATGATAATGCGTCGTGCAGAGTTGGCACGATGCATCAGCATCGCTGATTTCCTCTACCAACCGAACTCGCTCTTGAAGAGAGGTTGCATCGTGATTCACTACCACATAGCGAACGGTTCCTCCTGGCGGTATCCGACATCCTCGCTGTTGTGCACGAAGAAGGGCTGCATAGGTGAGATTTTTGACGCGGTACCCTTCGAGTTCTTTGCTAACACGTCGCGCAGTGACGCCTTGATCCAATGGGATCCTTCTCTCATGAAGTTGAGCTAATTCACGGCGATACAACCGAAGGACGCGTTGCAGCGTTGGGCCATCGGGGCGGCCGTTGAAACGTGACCCGGTTGAAAGTAAATCCAAAGCCCGTTGTTGGAGTGAGCGTATCCAAGGCGGTGTTGAATGTTGACGCAATTCAATCCCTCGCACCTTGTATTCTGTGCCGTCAAAAGCCCAGTATTTGGTGAGTGAACCCGCACCGTGCATCCTACTTGGCAAAAATGCGATGAATTCGTAAAATTGCTCGTACTCCAGAGGAATCCCAATCTGATTCGTCACACGTTGAGCGAAATCCTTTGCTGCCTTGATCTGTTCTTCTTTTGAGCGTTCGGCCCGGTCACTTAACCAAACACAGTCGACAATGGCGTGAAGGACATCCCACCCATCCTCATGTGCCATCTCAATGGTCGTCAAGAGAATATCACGAGACCAAGCGCATATGGCTTCATGTGCCTCAATCCTACCGAAACGGGCGTTGCGGTAACCCGTATATCCAAAGCACGTCACAAGAAGCCATTTCAACGCATTTTGACGTAAATCAAAGGCATCACCCTTGATGATACGTTGCTCTTTCAATTGCCGCCTTCGTTCAATGATCGGTGCGACAACACGGCCAAGAAAGCCTCGATGGCGCCCACAGGTGTGGCTGTTAAGTCCAGGAACGCCCAGTGACTTATCGTTGGGAAGCGGGAACATTCCGTGACCGAATTCTGTCCGAAGGCGACGGTGAAGAAATTCTCTCTCCGCTTCATCTGGATGAAGTGGAACAAAGCCTGTTGCATTCGGTTGTTCTGGAGGTTGACAGCACGAACAATTGAGTGTCTCCGGTGAGATATTCCTCGTTGCGATGATGCTGGGAAAAAGACTTGCAAAATCAAGTTCAATGACGGCTGAATGGACACCAGCCTGGCTGTCAAGATAGAGGCCTCCACGGTCGGCCTGCAGTAATTCAAGGGCTGTCTTTGTATCTTCAGGACGGTTCTTCTTCCACGGGACCAGTACTCCATCATCCATTGCCACACGCATTTGTATGGCGCTGATGACTGAACCTGGAGAGAGTCTGGAGATGATTTGGGCAGATTGACATGAATGCTGAGCAAGTTCAAACAAACCAGCAAGTCCACCTTCACGAACAATGAAACTATTGGAGAAATCCAAGTGCAGTCGGCCTTTCGTAAAATAAGCCCCATACTTGTGCAATGTTTGCCCGTACGAGTGAACGGTTCGTTCGTCTGTTGAACGACAAAGTGCCTCATCACTTCGCCCCAAACGCAACTGTATTCCATGCAGAGATGCGTGGTGTTCAAGGCAGGGAAAGATTCGTTGATCGCCTCCTCGTGTGACAATAATATCGGGGTCAATGAGATCGATTTGCTCTTGAAACCCTGAAAGAAATTCGTGCATTGATGCAAACGATGAACGGTGAAGTTGAACCTGTTTTTGCACGCTGGTGGAAGGCGCAAAACCCTGTTCGTGCAATGAAGACAGTGAGAGGCTGTGAATGGGGTCCAATTCTGATACGAGCCCGCCTGTTGGTTCAAGTTGAAGGTCCAATTGAATGACTGAAAAACCAGGAAATTCTCCTGTTTCTGGCGTATCATCGACAGGTTGGAGATGTCCGTCTTGAAAATTCACAAGCTGAAACGGAACGCATCCATGCTCATTGAGAAAGCGTTGAGCATGATGGGCGTCTACTGAGTAAAGAGAATATGCGTGGAAATCTCCGCGAGATTCAATGTGTTGCGCAAGGCCACGTAGAAAGCGAGAGCACAAGACTTCCACCTCAAGGACATCGTGTACGTCGCTATGCCCAAGAGTCAGTTGAGCACGACGCAACCTGCTTTCACCGATGCTGAAACGCTGGACGATTTCGGGTTGCTCTAGCCAGTGTTCAAGGTGTTCAAGCGCAGAATTTGTTCCGTGAACGTGGAGTTTTGGAGCCCAATCAAGTTGGCATGCATGTGCATTGCCCTGTCGGTCAACCAACCAGGCTACCATGCCGGTTGCTGCATCATTCTCGTGCACATCGAGAAGCCAACCTTCAATCATTCTTCGCCATCTCTTCAAGTGCAGCAATGCGATTGGATAGGTCTTCAAGGCGTTTCATCAATCCAATGAGCATGCTGAGGACAATCGGCTGCCATGCATTGTGTGCGGGCAGCATCCCACCTGCAGATCTTCGCTGACGAACGTCATTGAACAACTGATCAAGCATAAGCCGTTCACTGGGTGAAAGAGCCCGATGAAAGGGCATCAATGCGTTCAATTCAGCGTCTGCTCTCGTTCGCCATGGCGGCACACTTCGACCCATACGCTACGTGTCCAACGGGGGCACGAGATGCTTTTTCATGACCCGTTTTATGAAACTGAAAGTATCACAAATACTGTTTGTTCACAATGAAATCACATGGTTCTTGATTCAATATAGCGTGAACATTTTTTGCGATATCGAGGCCGACTCGTGCTTGGGCTTCAACCGTCGATGCTCCGATGTGCGGAGTTCCATGGAAGTGTTCCATCTGAAGGAGTGGGTGGTCAGGGTCGACCGGTTCTACTTCAAACACATCAAGGGCGGCAGAGGTCAACGAGCCCGATTCGAGAGCATTGAGAACAGCTTCTTCATCGACGATACCTCCTCGTGCACAATTGATGATGTGGTTACCACAACGGGCGCCATCAAGACCAATTTGAGGCATGGACCGAATGCGTTCAGCATTCACGAGATGACGCGTTTCATCGGTCAGATTGCAATGGATGGAAATGTGGGTGCAATTGGAAAAGAGTGCATCAATTGATTTATGCAAACGTGTACCCTGAGATTTAGCAATTTTAGGAGGCAAGTATGGATCGTATGCATGTACTTCCATGCCGATTGTTTGAGCAATTCGACCCACTGATTGGGCTATTCTTCCAAAGCCGATGAGACCCAGAACCTTGCCTGCGAGTTCTGACCCCTTCATTTCCTTCTTCGCCCAGCGACCCTCTCGCAATGAACGATCGGCACGGGGTAGATGACGAATGGAAGCAAGGAGATGTCCAAGTGTTAATTCAACAACAGATTGGGTGCTCGCCCTTGGAGCATTGACCACAGCGATGCCTTTGGCTCCTGCGGCTTCCAAATCAATGTTGTCGACTCCCACACCAGCACGGCCTATGGCACGAAGATTCTCACCCGAAGCATCGATCACTTCACGCGTTAATTTCGTCGCACTGCGAATGATAATTGCGTCATAATCATGAAGTCCGTCGGCCAATAACTTCTCAGGAGAAATGGGTGAATTGACGACTACGTGACCCGCCTTTTCGAGCCAAAGTACGGCTTTTTTGTCCATGCCATCCGTGACTGCAATCTTCTCCATGTCTCCTTTGTATCAAGGAGGGTGTTAGAACATTCGCTTAGCGTGGAATTGAACCGTGCTTTTCAACAACCCCTACCGCTTGGGCGACATGGGGATGACCATGGCGACCGAGGCCCAAGAGTTGTTGTGGGGTGCGGGTATACTTGCACTTCCACTCATTTTGGCGCTTCCCATGCGACTGGCTTGGCAACTGTGGGTAGGTATCGGTCACGAGGTGTCAGAATACCGTACGATTGTGAGACAAATCGTGGATTCAGGTCATCAAGTATCTTCGTTTTCTCAAACTCTTGATGATATCGCACGAAATCTGCGGATACCTCCGGCAAAACAACGGTTGATCGAAGCCGAATTACTTCATCCGTTAACAATTTCACATTTCCTTTTGTTGCCTGCCTTGCTCATTCTTCCACTTTCTGCAATCATGGCATTGCCACTGATCCTCGTCGGCTTTCCATTCATGCTCTTTATGGAGTATGTTCTGATACGAAAAGGGCTCCTGATATGGATTTTACAGACCATCGAGCGACTGATGCATTGGCAGGTGATTCACATACCGAAACCTCACCGAGGAACACGTGAAAACAGGAAATCATTAACCGAGTTTTCCCAACACATTGAGCACTTTAACTATGTACCTCAAGCAGCATTCCTTGGCCTTTTTGCCTGGTTAATCGTCCATTGGTTGTTGAGTTTGGAATCATGGACCATTGAATTTATTGTTTCTGCAATCCTGTATATGGTCTTGCTGTCGATTCTATCTGTCCTCAACACAGCCTTTGAAGCGGACTTGGTCTTTGTTGACCCAGCCAAGGGTAGGCTGGTTCCAGTGAACCAATGGCTCGAGGGTGTACTCAATCCCATTGTCGGAATTGGTCTGTTGTTTCTTCTTGGACGAAATCTGCTTGAAGAATCTCGAGATGCAGGAGGTAATCCAGTTCTTTTCGCCACGGTCGTACTAACACTGCTCTATGGTGCAGCCATCGTTGGTATCTCCTACCGATGGGGCTACTCTTCGTGGCGTGGAGAACGTGTTCGTCAAGAGTTTGAAAAGCAAGTTGTTGGCTCAATGGGACCATTATCATATGACCTCACAAGAACCAAGGGACGCATTGACTTCAACGTTCGAATGGAGATGGAAGAGCGACTCACAACATTTGATTCGGTGAACCCGACTCAATTGTCGTTTGAGGATTTGCAGAATTTACCTTCCGTTCCAGTC
>Ga0222715_10000833_pt1 | contig 30583 bp, 36 predicted proteins | sample C33_9DmetaG_FD_165056 | JGI IMG/M metagenome (GOLD analysis project Ga0222715, IMG submission 165056) | Estuarine water microbial communities from San Francisco Bay, California, United States - C33_9D | ecosystem: Environmental > Aquatic > Marine > Unclassified | place: USA: California...
CGGCCTCTGTTGTTCGTCAGACTAAAAGATATTTCAGATATCAATCTGGTAAAGGTTTCTTATGGTCATCAGGTACACTATTTGCACCTAAGTACGATATACAAAGTGTAAGTGCATCTGGTACAGCAAGTGGTTCTACAATTACAGTAAAAACAGACGATATAGACCACGGATTACAACCAGGCGCTAGTGTACAATTAGATGGTATTAGTACATCAGGATATGAAGGAACATATTCTGTTAACAGTATTGTTGACGACTATACATTTACAGTTCTTGCAACTACTACACTTGGTGATACAACTGCCGCTCTTGAAGAAGTATCTAGTATCTATGTGAAAGCATGGATTGGTGCTGCCGTTAGAGCAGGATTGTTTGACGACCAAAACGGTGTGTTCTTTGAGTTTGACGGAAACCAAATATTTGCAGTTCAAAGGTCATCAGTTCAAAATATTACTGGTACTATGTCTGTTACAAAAAACAGTCAAGCAGTAACTGGTACAAGTACAAGATTTACTGAACAACTTCGTGCTGGTGATAGAATAATCATCAGAGGTATGACTCACTTTGTTACACAAGTTGTTAGTAACACATCATTATATGTTTCACCTGACTATCGTGGTATTACAGCATCTGGTGTTCGTGCCCAAAAAGTAAAAGAAAAAAGAGTACCACAATCTAAATGGAACTTAGATAAATGTGATGGTACTGGTGCATCTGGTTACAATTGGGATATGAATAAAATGCAGATGATTGGTATTGAATACTCATGGTATGGTGCTGGTTTCATTCACTTTATGGTTCGTGGTTCTGATGGTAAATGGAATTACTGCCATAGAATGAAAAACAATAACGTTAATGACGAAGCATATATGAGGTCTGGTAACTTACCTGTGCGATATTCAATTGAGAATGACGCACCATTGACATATCTAACTGCTACAATTGATAGTGCTGATTCAGATATTCCTGTTGCTGATTTACAAGAGTTTACAGATACTGGTACATTGATGATTGATAACGAAATTATCACATATACAGGTCGTTCTGTGACTGATGGGCCTGGTAGTTTTACTGGGTGTACAAGAGGTGCAACATTTAGTCAGTATCAACAAGGTACAACAAATACTTTATCTGGTGGACCAGTTTCAACGCACAGTTCAAATACTGGTATTATTGAAATATCTAATACATGTTCGCCAACACTTACCCATTGGGGTTCTGCTCTGATGATGGATGGTGGATTTACTGAAGATAGAGGATATATGTTCAACTATCAGATTACCCCAACTGGTGCTAGAAACGTATTCCAATTAGAAAGAACATACTTTGGAATTCGTCTTTCACCATCAGTTGATAATGGTCAAGTTGGAAGACTTGGTGCAAAGAACTTGTTGAATAGGTCTCAATTACTACTTTCAGGACTAACAGTTGTTGGTACAAATGGTACATCTAACTCTGCACTAGTTATCGAAGGCATATTAAATCCTAAAAACTATGATAGTGCAACATGGAAATCATTGACTGGTGAAGCAGATGGTGGTCTACCAAGTTTTGCACAGGCCGCTGATAGAGGTGATTTATACTTTATATCAACAGATTCAAGTTCGCCATCAGTTAGAGCAGATTATCCTGCTGAACCTGGCGAACAGATATTTGGTTCTGTGTTCCCATGTGCCGCTTCTGGTTCAACATCAGATACACTCGATTTAACAAGACTAAAAGAATTAACAGGTGCTCCTTTAGGAGGTGATTATAAATTCCCAGATGGGTCAGATGTTCTATGTATTAATGGTAGAACAACTGATGACGAAGCAAGAATGGGAATTATGTTGAGATGGATGGAAGCACAAGCATAAAGAAAGAAAAATAGATGGTAGTAAAACTAAGTACCTTTCTAGGAACATCATTCTCCGACCAAGCAGACTCGGCAGTAGTTCGAGCAATTGTTCAATCTGAAACAATTAAGTTAGACTCTGGTACATCTGGCGACTATATCAAAACACTTAGAGGTATTGCTGGAGGAGGACTAGAAGTTATAGGTGGTATAGGGCATGCAAAGAATATGGAAATAAGGGCAGACTCTGCCGTTATTACTTATTTGAGTTTAGCACAAACACTAACTAATAAAACAATAAATCTTAATGCAAACACTCTCGTAGGAACAACTGGTCAGTTTAATGGTTCATTATCTGATGGTGCTTTTACTACACTTGCTGGTACTGAAACTCTTACTAATAAAACTCTAACATCACCAACAATTACAGGACCAACTATTACAGGTCCTGGGTCTATCACCGATATTAGTACATTTGGTTTGAGAGATACAGTTGCAACTTCTTTTGAAACAAGAATTGCTTCTACAAGTGGTGATACACTAACTGCAGATAGAACATTAACACTTGATGTACAAAACGCAGACAGAACAATCAGTTTGGCAGGAAACTTAACATTAACTGGTGGTCATGCGTCTACATTTACTACAACAGGCACAACAAGTGTTAAACTACCAACATCAGGACTTTTAGTTTCACAAGAAGATAGTGCTAATGGTATTGCTGTTGCACCATTCTTTAGTGGTTCTGGATATTATTTGACAGGATTGTATTCTGGAAACTTTGCATCTGCCGCTACACTAAATATTAAAAACTCTGCAGGGAGTACATTGAAAACAATAATTGGTTCTACAACTTAAGGATATATCATGGCAGTTAGAACACCAGTCTACTTTGATGGTACAGACATAGTAGACATGACACCTACTCAAATAGACAATATTTACAACTATGCAAAATATCTTTACTCTCAAAATAAATCAGTAAGTTTAAGTTATGTTGCAAGTGGTGGTAATCTTGGAACTATTAACGACACGAGGAATGTTTCTTCTTCTACATATTCTGCTACGAATACTTATCCAAGCAGTTCTGCTGTAAGTAATTATAATAGTGTATCTCCTGACATAACAGTTGGTTATTCTAGTATAAATCAAAATAGAACTGCAGTTTCTTTAACTGTTGATTCAAATAATATTAAATTTCCTATGTATCGTGATGCAAGTAATGACCTTGTAGCAATGACTGATTCTGATTTTATTGATACATTTTGTGTTCCTGCATTACGCACATATAGAACTACTGACACAACAGATGATACTTTTGGTGGAATATTTCACATACAAACTACAACTTCTTTTTCAGGAAGTACACTTGTTAATGCAAGTCCAATATTTATTGATACTAGACATGATGGTTTAACCACTGGTGTTGACCAAGTACAAGACCAACCAACAAATGTTACAAGTTTTTATCTTTATGAAAAAACATTTGATGTTGCTAGTGTGGCAGATTTTGACCTTCCTGCACTTGTTTACGATTCAACAGGTGATGTGTACACAGATGATAGTGCAGGTTTTTCAACGGTTTTAGAACAAATGATGAGATGGACTGCTTCACACGGAGTTGGCGGAAGAATGACTTATCAGTATGGTTCTGGTAATGCTCAAAGAGGAACTTCTATAACCGATACAAGATTAAATAGTTATTCAACGTATACACAATTTGGTGGTGCTGATAACTATCGTGCCCAAACTCACCCTGCTGGATCCGCAGTAACTTATAATACATATTATTTAGGTATCACCATTACTTAATCTTATAAATAGTAAAGTAATAAAACGGAGACATTTCATGGCAAATCCAACTTCTAGAGAAACTTTACTTGACTATTGCAAGAGAAGATTAGGTGACCCAGTCATAGAAATCAATGTTGATGAAGACCAACTAGAAGATAGACTAGACGAAGCACTACAAGTTTTTCAAGAATACCATTCAGAGGCAACTGTTAGAACATATGTCAGTTATCAAATAACTGCAGATGATGTTACTAATCAGTATGTAACTGTTGATTCAAGTGTTTTATTCATATCACGCATGTTTGCCATTGACGCAACATTTGGTTCTAGTATTAATTTCTTTGATATCAAGTATCAAATGATGTTGAATGACATTGCAGATATGCATAACTATGTTGGTGACCTTGCATATTACGAACAAATGCAACAATATCTATCATTATTAGATATGAAACTAAATGGTACGCCTCAAATTGAATATGCAAGAAAACAAGATAGACTTTATATCTTTGGCGAGTTTGCAGATGGTGATTTAAAAGTAGGTGATTATATTGTATACGAAGCATATAAGATTATTGACCCAGAAACATTTACTAAAGTATATAATGATATGTGGTTAAAAGAGTTTACAACTGCGTTGATTAAACAACAATGGGGTGCGAATCTTATTAAGTTTGAGGGTATGCAATTACCTGGTGGTGTTACACTTAATGGTAGACAAATATTTGATGATGCAACACAAGATATAGAGAGATTAAGAGAACGATTACGACTTGACCATGAAACGCCGATAGACTTTTTTGTAGGTTAATATGGCACGAAATATGTACTTCACAGACGCCGTGAGGTCTGAACAGAATTTATATGAAGATATAGTCATAGAATCATTAAAGATTTATGGTCAAGATGTCTATTATCTTCCAAGAGATTTAGTCAACGAAGACACCATATTAGGTGATGATGTTGTTTCATCATTTAATTCTGCACACGTTATAGAAATGTACATTGAAAACACAGAGGGTTTCGATGGTGAAGGCGACTTGTTTACACGATTTGGTGTAGAGATTCGTGATGAAGCAACGTTTGTTGTGTCGAGAAGAAGATGGCAACAAACAGTTAGAAAATGGGATAACGAAGTAACATCAGTTCGTCCTCTTGAAGGCGATTTGATTTATCTTCCTATGACTAATAAAATATTTCAAATTACAATGGTTGAACACGAACAACCGTTCTATCAATTACAAAACTTACCTGTATTTAAACTTCGTTGTAACTTATTTGAATATAATGATGAAGATTTGGATACTGGTATTGAGAAGATAGACCAAATAGAAAAAGATTACGCATACACTTATATCTTAACACTTGACAGAACAAGTGATACTATTGTACCTGGCAACACAGTTAGTATGTTGTTAGACTCTGCAACAAATCTAACTATGACTGGTGAAGTAGAGAAATGGTCTGATTCAGATAGTAAACTTCACGTCATACATGTTGGTGCAAATGATGGTAAATATCACACATTCTTACCTACATATACAGCAACAATTAGTGGTGCCTATAGAGCAGATTCAGACTTTACAGTTAGTGTCGTAACAGAAGAAAATGCATTATCAGAAAACGAACAAAATAGTCAATTCAGTACTGGTTCTGTAAACTTCTTAGACTTTAGTGAAGGTAATCCTTTCGGTGATGTGGAGAATCAATAATGTTTGGTACTCATTTTTATCACGAAAAAATTAAGAAGTCAGTTGCGATATTTGGTCGTATGTTCAATAACATTTATGTTATCAGAAAAAATTCATCAGGTCAAGTTATAAGTCAAGTGAAAGTACCATTATCGTATGCACCAAAACAAAAATATCTTGAAAGAATTAGAGAACAAGCAGACTTATCTGCAAACTCACAAGTTGCAATCAAGTTACCTCGTATGTCATTTGAGATTACAAGTTTCAATTATGACTTAACAAGACAGTTAGGTAAGATTAATACATTTCAAAGTCAAGGTACTGCAAAAGAAAATAGAAGAAAATACTTTACACCAGTACCATACGATATAAACTTTCAGTTAAATGTGTATGCGAAAGCACAAGATGATGCTTTGCAGATTGTAGAACAAATACTACCATATTTTAATCCACAATATGCACTATCAATAAAACCTTTTCCAGATGTATATCCAAATCTAAAAGAAGATATACCAATCATTATGCAAGGTATGAGTTTTAGTGATGATTTCGAAGGTGATTTGGCGCAAAGAAGAACAATTATATATACACTAGACTTTGTGATGAAGGTTAGTTTCCATGGACCAATTACAACAAGTGATATTATTCGTAAATCAATTACAGATATATCACAAATTAAAGTTGGTTTATCAGATAGTGATATACAAACATCAAGAATCACAGTTACACCAGACCCACTAAGTACAATCGGTCTTGCAGATAGTGATTTTGGATTTACAACATTAATAGAATTGATAGGCGATAGTGCATGACAAATGATGAAAAAAATATAAAAGATGATTTTGAATACTCACGAGCAACATATTACGAACTTTTAGAAAAAGGCAAAGAGTCTTTAATGGACATGATGGAAGTTGCAAGGTCGTCAGAACACCCTCGTGCATACGAAGTATTGTCTAATCTTATCAAGAATATGGCAGATGTCAATGATAAATTGATGGAACTAAATAAAAAGAAAAAAGATTTAGATAGAAAAGAAGAAACAAAACAGGTAGGTAACACGACTAATAATTTGTTTGTTGGTACGACTGCCGACTTACAAAAATTATTAAGAGATGATGAGCAAGTGATTGATGTTACAAATGAGAACAATGCAGAATGAATACTATCTTGGTAACCCACTCGTAAAAAGAGATGGTGTTATACAAGACTGGACTCAAGAAGATTTAAAAGAATATGCAAAATGTATGAAAAGTCCTGCATATTTCACAGAAAAATATATTAAGATTATTTCTCTTGATAGAGGTTTAGTGCCTTTTGATTTATATCCTTATCAGAAAAAAATGTTTGAACAGTTTCAAAGCGAACGATTCAACATCGTCCTTGCGTGTCGCCAGTCGGGCAAATCTATATCTGCGTGTGCTTATCTACTATGGTTTGCATTATTTAATCCAGATAAAACAATTGCTGTTATGGCAAACAAAGGTGCAACTGCAAGAGAAATGTTAGGTCGTATCACTCTTATGTTAGAGAATCTGCCTTTCTTTTTACAACCAGGGTGTAAAGCATTAAACAAAGGGTCAATAGAGTTTTCTAATAATTCTCGTATAGTTGCGGCCGCTACATCAGGTAGTTCTATTCGTGGTATGTCTGTTAACTTACTATATCTTGATGAGTTTGCGTTTGTTGAACGTGCGGCCGAGTTCTATACATCAACATATCCTGTTGTATCATCTGGTAAAGACACAAAGATTATTGTAACATCTACTGCAAATGGTGTTGGTAATGTATTCTATAATATATGGCAGGGTGCAGAACAAGGTGTAAATGAATTTAAATCATTTAGAGTTGATTGGTGGGACGTGCCTGGTCGTGATGAACAATGGAAGATATCTACTATTGCAAACACATCACAACTACAATTTGACCAAGAGTTTGGTAATACATTCTTCGGTACAGGTGATACATTAATTAATGCAGAAACATTAATGAAACTGAAAGCAAAAAATCCTATTGAAGCACTAGAAGGTGGAAATCTTCTAGTGTATGAAAAGACTCAGAAAAACCATTCATATATTATGACGGTCGATGTTTCAAAAGGTAGAGGTCAGGATTATTCTACTTTTACAATAATCGATATATCTACTTCGCCTTTTAGGCAAGTGGCGGTGTATCGCAACAATGTTATTTCTCCGATACTCTACCCTAACATTATATATAAGTTTGCGAAAGTCTACAATGATGCATATATTGTTGTAGAAGCAAATGACCAAGGTGGTATTGTATGTAATGGATTATATCACGACTTCGAATACGAACATATGTATCTTGAATCTGCAGTCAAGGCAGACAAAATTGGTATAGAAATCAATCGTAAATCAAAAAGAATCGGTTGCAGTTCATTCAAAGATTTACTTGAAAATAATAAGTTAGAAATAGTTGACCAAGAAACAATTGTAGAAATATCTACATTTGAAGCAAAAGGCCAGTCGTACGAAGCAACACCAGGTAACCATGATGATTTAGTTATGAATCTTGTATTGTTTGGTTACTTTGTGTACACAGAAGCATTTCAAGATTTATCTGATATTAATCTCAAAGAAATGTTATTTGAAGATAGAATGAAACAAATTGAAGAAGATGTTGTCCCATTTGGTTTCCATGATGATGGTTCTAATTGGGTTGAAGAAGAAGATAGAAAAAATCAACCTTGGTTTATAACATATGATTATGAAAGAGAGCAAGATTATTGACACTAGAACATGGACTTTTTACTCCCTCTAAAATACCAGAACTATTAGGTCTTGTATCAATTGTTATAAGTCCAACAGACTTGTGCAATCGTACATGTGAGTTCTGTCCACACTCTATGGGATTCCCAAATAAAAAGAATTATATGCATATAGTTCTTGCAAATAAACTTGCAGAAGAATTATCTGAACTAAAATGGAATGGTGTGATTAGTATATCTGGATATGGTGAACCATTACTACACCCAAATATTGACAACATTGTTAAAGCATTTACTAAAAGAAATATTAACACAAGACTTGTAACAAGTGGCGACAGAATATTAAATGGTAAATTTACAGCAGAAGAAATAGATAGTTGGGGTCTTTTGTCTATAAAGATTGACTGTTATGATGGTCAAGATGATGTAGATAAGATGAATGAGATACTCAAAGACTTAAAAACATATAAGAGAATTACAACTGGACCTACAGACTTATCAAATCGTGCAGGTTATTTGTGGTTTGCAAACAATATAAAAAAACCTTGTTATCAACCATCACTCAAATCTATTGTTGATTATAATGGTGATGTCTATGTTTGTTGTGAAGATTGGTCTAAAGAAACATCATTTGGTAATGTATACAAACAATCATTTTCTTCCATATGGTTATCAGATGAACTACAAGATGTAAGAGAAAAACTACAAAATGGTATAAGAACGTTTTCTGCGTGTAAAAATTGTAATATGATGCCAGAAAATTCTCAAAATGAACAAGAAGCAGTTCAAATTTGGCAAAACTATAAATATATGTAATTGAATATAACCGCATTATGACACATATAATTAGTAACCGAAAATAAGGAAAACAAAATGGCACTTTCAACTCCTTCCGAATCTCCTGCGGTTGTAGTCAAGGAAATTGACCTCACTAGTTCAGTACCTGGTGTTCAGAGTACAACTGGTGCTTTCGTAGGTAATTTTAGATGGGGGCCTGTTGGTCAAAGAGTGCAAGTATCAAACGAAACAGAACTCGTTAATACTTTTGCCAATCCAGACTCCTATAACACAATAGATTTTCATACGGCTGCTTATTATCTAAAATACGGCAATAATCTTCAAGTTGTGCGTGAATCAACTACTGCTTCACTAAACTCTTGGGGAACTATATTCCAAACTGCCTCTGATTCTGCAGGTGGTGGTGATAAAATTGATAATAAAGTAAGTTTTGATGCTAATCTATCAACACTAGAAGCACAAGGTTATACCTTTATTGGTAGATATCCTGGTATTCTAGGAAACAGTTTAAAAGTAAGTATATGTCCTGGCGCAGACTCCTCAGGTATCTTTGATGCTTGGGCATACAAATCTTCATTTGACGCATATCCAAGCACTTCAACTTATGCTGATAATAGAAGTTCAAGTCTTGATGAAATGCACATCATAGTGGTTGACCAAGATGGTGAATTTACAGGAACTGCAGGTACAGTTCTTGAAAGATTCCCATTTGTATCACAGGCCGCAGACGCAAAAGCGGCAGATGGAACATCAATCTTTGCGAAAGATGTTATCAACCAGACTTCTGAATATGTTTATATGCTTAATGCAGTCGATTCAGCACACGCATCATTCGGTCAACCTGCAAGTGGGGCAAATAACTATAGAGGTTCTCACACAACCGATATAGAACTCGCAAATGGGGTAAATTCTGGCACACTTACTGCAACAGAATTTGCTCTTGGTCACGACTTGTTTGAAGACAAAGATGTTGTTGAGATTGATTTCTTAATTGCGCCAGATAACTCAAGTTCTACACACATAACTGTCGTGAATGACCTTGTAGCAAATGCTGCCGCAAGAAAAGACTGTATCGTAGTTGCTTCACCAAGAAGAAGTGATGTGGTTGGGGTAACATCTGCCGCAACTATTACAACTAATATTGTAAGTACTGCAGATGATTTTACTAACTCATCATACTTGGTAGTTGATGGTAACTACTTAAAAGTATATGACAAGTATAATGACCAATACATTCAGATTCCAGCATCTTCATCAACCGCTGGTATAATGGCCGCAACAGACAGAGATAGAGCACCTTGGTTTAGTCCTGCTGGACAAAGAAGAGGTCAATATCTTGGTGTAACTGCGATTGATTATATACCAACTAAAGCACAAAGAGATACTTTGTACAAAGCAGGTGTTAATCCAGTTGCCAATATACCTGGACAAGGAATTGTATTGTTTGGTGATAAAACTAAACTTGCAAGACCTTCTGCGTTTGACAGGATTAATGTTAGAAGACTATTCTTGGTACTTGAAAGAGCAATTTCAAGGGCCGCAGAAAGTGTTCTATTTGAATTCAATGATGAATTTACAAGAGCAGAATTCGTAAATATTGTTGAACCATTACTTCGTGAAGTGCAAGGTAGAAGAGGTATTACTGACTTTAGAGTTGTTTGTGATGAAACAAACAATACACAAGCAGTAATTGATAGAAATGAATTTGTTGCATCAATCTTCATTAAACCTGCCCGTTCTATTAACTATGTAACACTTAACTTTGTTGCAGTTAGAACTGGTGTAGAGTTTACTGAAGTTGTTGGCACAGTATAAGGAGGTAACCAATGGCGATTTTAGGCGTAGACGATTTTAAGGCTAAACTTCGTGGTGGTGGCGCTCGTAATAATTTATTTCAAGCAACAATAAACTATCCTGCGTATGCTAACGGAGACCCAGAGTTGACTTCATTTTTATGTAAGGCCGCTCAATTACCGGGTTCAACATTTGGTTCAATAGACGTTCAATATAGAGGAAGAATATTAAAAATGGCAGGTGATAGAATATTTGATACATGGACTATTACTGTCATTAACGATACAGATTTCGCTATAAGAAATGCTATGGAAAGATGGTCAAATGGTATTAATAACTTTAAAACTAATACTGGTTTGACTTCACCAATAGATTACGAAGCAGACTTAAAAATTGAACAATTAGACAGAAACGGCGATTCTTTAAAAACTTATATCTTTAGAGGTGCATATCCTGTACTCATAAGTCCTATTGAAGTAAGTTATGATGGAACTAATCAGATTGAAGAATTCCAAGTTGAGTTCAATTATCAATACTGGGAAGCATTGGCACCAGTGCCAACTACTTCTTAATATTGTACTAAATATTACTATAGGGGGTCGAAAGACCCCCACAGTAAAAATAGGAATTTCATATGGCAGACGAAAAAGGCTTTACATTATTTGGATTTGAGATAAAGAGGCAGTCTAATAAAGACGACAATATGAAGAATAGACCATCTATTGTTCCACCAAGGGACGAAGATGGTGCAGGGTATATTACTGCTTCTGGTTCATATTACGGACAATATATCGATATAGAAGGTAATGATAAGGTTAAAGACCAAAAAGACCTTATTATGAAATATCGTGGTGTATCTATGCACCCAGAAGTTGACGCCGCTATCGAAGATATTGTTGATGCCGCAATTACATCAGGCGAAACATCACAATCTGTTGATATTATTTTAGATAATGTTGACACAACAGACCAAATTAAAAAAGTAATTAAAGAAGAATTTGATACAATTTATAGTATGTTAAGTTTTGATGAACTTGGACATGATATATTCCGTAAATACTATGTTGACGGAAGAATGTATCATCATCTTGTCGTAGATGAAAAGAATTTAAAAGGTGGTATCACAGAGATAAGACCTATAGATGCCGCAAAGATACGAAAAGTAAAAGAAGTTAAAACTAAAAAAGATGAGGCAACTGGTGCTAAGATTGTTACTGCAGTCAACGAGTACTATGTCTATCAAGAAAAACCTGGGCAACAAGTAGCAGGTATAAGACTTACAGAAGATTCAGTCAACTATGTAACTTCTGGTCTATTAGACGAACAACGTAAAAAAGTTATATCATATCTTCATAAAGCATTGAAACCAATCAATCAGTTAAGAATGATGGAAGATGCACTTGTTATTTACAGACTTGCAAGGGCGCCTGAAAGAAGAATATTCTATATTGATGTTGGTAACTTACCGAAAGGTAAAGCAGAAGAATATATGAAACAAATTATGTCTAGGTATCGTAACAAACTTGTTTATGATGCAAACACAGGACAGATTCGTGATGATAGAAAACATATGTCAATGTTGGAAGATTTCTGGTTACCAAGACGAGAAGGTGGTCGAGGAACTGAAATCACTACACTACCAGGCGGTGATAATTTAGGACAAATAGAAGATATTCTTTATTTCCAAAAAAGATTATATCGTTCATTAAATGTGCCTATTAACAGATTAGACCCAGAAAACAACGCATTTACACTCGGTCGTACAAATGAAATTAACAGAGATGAAATTAAATTCCAAAAATTCATTGACCGACTAAGAGCAAGGTTCTCATATCTATTCAAAGATATACTGAAAAAACAATTGATGTTAAAAGGTATTATTACTGAAGAAGATTGGGACGCATGGAAAAGTGATATTATTATAGACTATCTCAAAGATAACCACTTCTCTGAATTAAGAGAAGCAGAGTTGACTAGAGAAAGAGTACAGTTACTTGACCAATTACAAAACTACATAGGCGAATACTATTCAAGAGAATGGGTAATGAAAAATATTCTTATGTTCTCTGAAGAAGATATTGAAACTATGCAAAAACAAATTGGCGCTGAAAAAGAAGCAATGGGTGGTGATGAAGAACAACCACCTGAAGATGAAGAATTTTAAAAAGGAGTAAATTATGGCAGATAATACATTAACAGCAGATTTGATAGATAACATTTTAGCAGGCAATTTAAATGCCGCTGAAAATGCCTTACAACAAACTCTTGCAATAAAACAAAATGATGCACTTGACCAAGAAAAAATTAAATTGTCTGGTCAAATATTCAACAATCAACCACCAGAAGATGAAGATGAACTTGATATAGATGAAGAAGAATTTGATAAGTTATCTGATGAAGAACTAGAAAATCTTGCTGATGAGGCAGATGATGAAGATTTATTAGATGATGAAGATGATGAATACAGCGAAGAAGAGGACGAATAACCATTCAAATTTTCGTTTTATATAAATAAAACAAAGTATATCTAAAAGGATTGAACAAATGGTGAACTTCTATAAACCCAAATCAACGGAGATAAATGCTCCAACCACAGTTGGTACTGCATCAACTGTAAGTTCAGCAAGAGTAGTTAGAGCAGTAAATACTAGTGCATCAACTGCCTATCTAGTATCTTACTATGACGCAAATTTTGATGATAGTGCGTCTTTTACACTTGCACCTATGGAAACAGTATTAATTCCGAAGGCAAGTGGTGATAAAATATATGCGGCAAATGCGGCAGTAAAACTATCAAAAATAACATATCCAAAAGGATAGTAAAATGAAATTAATCGCAGAGTACACAGAAAACAACCTCGAAGTAATTACCGAAGAAAAGAATGGTAAAAAACATTATGCTATCGAAGGTGTTTTCATGCAATGTGAAACAAAGAATCGAAACGGTAGAATATATCCAAGACCGATAATGGAAAAAGCGGTCAGTAAATATGATAACGAACAAGTGAAAACAGGACGTGCAGTTGGAGAACTGAACCACCCTGAAGGACCTACCGTAAATCTCGACAAAGTTTCTCATAAGATTGAATCCCTTACTTGGGATAAAAACAATGTTATGGGCAAAGCAACTATTTTGAGTACGCCAATGGGAGAAATTGTAAAAGGACTTCTTGATGGTGGTGTCAAACTAGGTGTTTCAACTCGTGGTATGGGAAGTTTAGAACAAGGTGATAACGCAATGGTCGTCAAAGACGATTTTATGCTTAACGCAGTAGACATTGTACAAGACCCATCTGCTCCATCGGCATTTGTAAATGGAGTTATGGAAGGCGTAGAATGGGTATGGAACAACGGAATCATTGAATCTAAACATATTGAACAAATTGAGACCGAAATTAAGAACGCAACAAAGGCGAATCTCTATGAAACAGAAGTTCGTGAGTTTAAAAATTTCCTCTCGTTACTCAAATCTAAAATATAAGGAGCGGATTATGTCTGAACAAGAAATAATCGATTATAACGTAGACGCTCAAGCAGAAGAAGTAGAAGTTGAGAACGAAGTAATGGAATCAACAGAAGAACTTACAGAAGCAGAGGCTCCTACAAAAGATGCGGAAGAAAAATCAGTTCAAGCAACTGATAAGGCCGCTAAAACTACAGGGAAGGCTCCAGCAAGAAGAGGTGATAAATCAAACTCTGACCCTATGCAAAAATTACCTGGTACTAAAGCAGGTATGATTAATGCAATGTATACCGAAATGAATAAAATGTCAACTAATGAAATGAAAAAGTTGATGAATAACATATTAGGATATACATATGACATTAATGAAGGTGTAGAAGAAGAATCAACAGTAGAACCTGCAATCAACTATCAAGCAGATTTCTCTGGTGATTTAAATGCATTGATTGAAAACGAAGCAACTTTATCTGAAGAATTTAAAGATAAGGCCGCTATCATCTTTGAAGCCGCAATCAAATCAAAACTATCTGATGAGATTGACCGCCTGGAAGAAAAATACAACGAGGAACTAACTGCAGAAGTTGAATCAACTAAAGCGGACCTTGTTGAAAAGGTCGACAACTATTTAAACTACGTTGTTGAAAATTGGATGGCAGAAAACCAAGTTGCAATACAACAAGGTTTAAGAACAGAAATCGCAGAGAACTTTATGAACAGTCTAAAAGACCTATTCACAGAGTCTTACATTGATGTTCCAGAATCCAAAGTAGACCTAGTTGACGAACTATCAACTACAGTTGATGAATTAGAAGAAAAACTAAATTCAACAACTGCAAGAGCAATCGAAATGGCCGAACAACTAGAAGGTTACCAAAGAGATGCAATCATTAGTGAAGCATCATACGATTTGGCAGACACTCAAGTTGTAAAGTTAAAAAAATTAGTTGAGGATATTGACTTTGACAATGAAGAGTCTTTCGCTAAGAAAGTCGCAACAGTTAAAGAATCATATTTCTCTAAAAAAGTAACCGGGTCTAAAGATGATATCGAAGAATCATTTGATGATGAACTCGAAACATCTGATGTTATGGCCCAATATGTTTCTGCTATTAAGAAACAAGTTAAACAATAAGGAAGTCCAAAATGTCAACAACTCCATTATCTTACGATAGGTTGGTAGAAAAATGGGCCCCAGTTCTTAACGAAGAATCTGCAGGCGTCATTAAAGACTACCATAGAAAAGCGGTTACTGCCGCAATTCTAGAAAACCAAGAAGTGGCAATGCGTGAAGAGGCAGCACAATATTCAGGTTTCTTAACAGAAACTGCACCTGCAACTAACAACACATCTGCCGCTAACTGGAATCCAGTGTTGATTTCTCTAGTAAGACGTGCTATGCCTAACTTAATGGCATATGATATCTGCGGTGTACAACCAATGACAGGTCCTACAGGATTAATCTTTGCAATGAAATCACGTTATACAGGTGGTTCAACAGGTAATGATGAAGCACTATTCAACGAAGCAAACACAAGATTCTCTGGTACACAAACTGGTGCCGCACAACCTGCTGACGGTTCTGGTATCTCTGCCGCTACTGATTCAGACTCAACTGCTGATGACGACAGAAGTACTGCACTAGCAACACCAGGTATGACAACTGACTCTGCTGAAGCAATCGGTGATTCTGCCGCTAACGCAATTGCTAATATGGGATTTACCATTGAAAAAGCAACTGTTACTGCTAAATCACGTGCCCTAAAAGCAGAATACACACTAGAACTTGCTCAAGACTTAAAAGCAATCCACGGTCTTGATGCAGAAACAGAGTTGGCAAACATTCTTTCAACAGAAATCCTTGCTGAAATCAACAGGGAAGTTGTAAGAACAATCAACTCTCAAGCAAAAACTGGTGCGTTACAAACAAACACAGCAGTCAATGGTATCTTTGATATTCAAACAGATGCTGATGGCCGTTGGTCAGTTGAAAAATTCAAAGGTTTGGTTCTTCAAATCGAAAGAGAAGCAAACGTAATCGCAAAAGAAACTCGTAGAGGAAAAGGTAACTTTATCGTTTGTTCTTCAGATGTTGCTTCTGCCCTATCTGCATCAGGTATGTTAGACTATGCACCTGCTATGTCAGTTGCTCTAAACGTAGATGATACAGGTAATACATTTGCTGGTACACTAAACGGAAGAACAAGGGTTTACATTGACCCATATGCAACTACTGATTATATCACAGTTGGATATAAAGGTACAAACCCTTATGATGCTGGTCTCTTCTACTGCCCATACGTCCCACTAACAATGGTTCGTGCAGTTGCTGAAGACAGTTTCCAACCAAGAATTGGATTTAAAACTCGTTACGGTATGGTTTCAAACCCATTCGTAGGTGCCACACCTTCAGATGGTCTTGCTGCCGCTAAGTCTAACCAATACTATAGACTATTCAGAGTTGACAATATCCTAGGTGCATAATCTAGATATTGAATCCTAAACTAAATTGAGGCGACTTCGGTCGCCTCTTTTTTTTTGTATAAATAAAGATATGGTAGATTTAACAACAAATATAAACTATCTTCAACCGACTTCGTTTAAGTTGTTGATTGATAGAAAACATTATCCGAATTTAGAATTCTTTTGTCAGTCAGTAGCACACCCTGGTATGGAATTAACTTCGGTTGAATTACCATATAAAAAAGTTGCAGTTCCATTTATAGGTGATGTTGTACAATTTACAGATTTAGCATGTGAAATTATTATAGATGAAGATATGCATAGTTATACAGAAATGCACAATTGGATGAGGAGAAATCTTGATAACAATGTTGCAGGTGGACTTAATAGGACAAGTGTAGATGCTCCATCATATGCAGACATTACATTAAGTATACTCTCTAGTCATAACAATCAGAATCGTCAGATTAGATATATAGATGCGTTTCCTACATCAATAGGAAGTATAAACTTTCAGTCAACATCATCTGGAGTAGAGTATCTAACATTTAGTGCTAACTTTAGATTTATATACTTTGAACTTTTAGGTGTAAATTCAACAACGGGCAGTATAAATGCATCACTTGAGAAACGAACACTACAAGACGGAAGTACAATATTAACACCAAGAAATTATGATTCTGCATAACTTGACTTACAAATAGATTTATGATATAATTACAGTATGAACTTAGACGATATATTAAAAGAATGGCAAAGTGAATGTGAGATTCCAAGTATGCATTTAGATGATGCTTCACGAAAAACTCCCTCATTACACGCAAAATACCTAGAGTTATTAACAAGAGCAAAACTTATTCTAAAGAAATTAGAGTTTGAACAAAAGACCTTGTTGAAACAAAAATGGTTATATTATAACGGCAAGATGGACGAACAAACTCTCAAAGACTTAAACTGGAATCCAGACCCATTTGATGGTTTGAAAATCTTGAAAGGTGAAATGAATTATTATTATGATGCCGACCCAGAGATACAAAAATCTGAAGAAAGAATACAGTATTATAAAACGGTTATAGATACATTGACAAATATAGTTGATACAATAAAATGGCGCCATCAGACAATACGAAACATGATAGACTGGAAAAGATTCGAATCGGGCTCATAAACCATTCTAATCTTCAGATTGAATGTGAACGGTCTATCGCATATGAGTTGATAGATTATTTTTCTTTCTTTGTGCCTGGTTACAAATATATGCCTGCATATAAAAATCGTGTCTGGGACGGTAAGATAAAACTATTCAATCAGAACGGACAACTTCCTGTTGGTCTGTATCAACATCTTCTACACTTCTGTAAAACAAACAACTACGAAACCGAACTTATGGAAAGTAAGTATGGTTATCCTGATACATCACAAGACATTAATATAGACCAATTGTACGAATTTGTCAAGAGTTTAAATTTACCTTGGGAAGTCAGAGATTATCAATTCAATGCAGTTGTTAGTGGACTCAAAAGGAAACGTGCGATATTGTTATCACCTACAGGTTCTGGTAAATCTCTAATCATTTATATACTTGCACGATATTATCTTGAAGAACTCAATGATAGAAAGATATTGATTATCGTGCCAACAACGTCATTAGTCGAACAAATGTTCAATGATTTTAAAAACTATGGGTATAATGAAGAATCAATGCATAGAATATACTCTGGTAGAGATAAGAATGTAGACTGTTCGGTCGTAATTAGTACATGGCAATCTATATACAAACTACCTAAAGAATGGTTTGACCAGTTCGGTATGGTTATAGGTGATGAGTGTCATGGGTTTAAATCTAAATCTCTTATGACTGTTATGAACAAATGTACAGAGGCCGCATACAGATTCGGTACAACAGGTACACTAGATGGTGCATTGACACACGAACTTGTATTGCAAGGACTGTTTGGTCGTATAATGCATGTAACAACAACAAAGACACTACAAGAGAACGAAACACTTGCACAACTTGATATCAAACGACTAACATTAACATATGATGAAACGACACGCAAGTACTTTGGTAAAAGAAAATATCAAGATGAAATAGACTATATCGTAACAAATGAAAAGAGAAATAAGTTTATAACAAATCTCGCACTAGACCAAAAAGGTAATACACTTGTACTCTTTCAGTTTGTAGAGAAACATGGTGAACCACTATATCGTATGATACAAAATAAAGCAAGTGAAAAACGCAAAGTATTTTTTGTATCAGGTCAAGTAGATACATCAGACAGAGAATCAATAAGACATATTACAGAGAAACAGAAAGACGCAATTATAGTCGCCAGTTTAGGTACATTTAGTACAGGAATAAATATAAGAAACTTACACAATATTATATTTGCATCTCCTAGTAAGTCGCAGATAAGAGTGTTGCAAAGTATAGGTCGTGGATTAAGACCGAGTGATAATGGTGAACCAACAAAGTTGTATGACTTGATAGATGATATTAGTTGGTTAAGTCAAAAGAATTTTGCCTTTCTCCACGGACTGGAAAGATTAAAGATATATAAAAGAGAAAAGTTCAATCACAAAACATTTAAGGTAGACATATGAACGAAGATACAGTAATACAACAATTTATGATGGCAAACGGTGATGAAATTATTTGTGAAATAGTTCAATGGCCTGAAAATGAAGAACAAGACGTAATTATACGAAAAGTGTTAAAGATAAACTCATCAGAAAGTTATCTTTCTGGTACGAAGTATTATTCTTTGAGACCTTGGATGTCCTTTTTTGATAATATGAATTTATTATATATGTTAAATCCTTTACATGTAGTTTGTCAGATTGAACCATCAGATGATTTAAAATCTCTTTATTTAGAAACATTACAAATGATTGCAGAAGATTTAATGGATGGTAAACATAAGATGGTCAAGAGTGATGGTCATAGATTAGCAGAGAAAAAGGCCGCAGAAGAGATTATGAGAAACAATTCTAATTTATTTGAAAGTTTAATTGATGAACAATATAATATGGATTTTAGAAACAGTCAAGATTCTGCAGAAGAAAAGATGTCCAATATTGTTTCATTTAGGAAACCAAAAGGAACGATTCACTAGGTATACCACCCAACCTCAAAAGGACATCTTTATTATACAAGGTTTTTCTAAAAAGTCAATAGTTTTTTTAAAAAAAATTAAAAAAAAAAATCTATTTACTTTTAACATCAAATCTTATATAATGTATTGATATAACAAAGGAATTCGTTATGCGAAGAAACAAACACCACGCACACTATGTAAACAACAAAGACTTCTCACAAGCAGTCGTTGATTATGTAAAACTAGTACACGACTCAAAAAAGAATAGAAGCAATCAAGCACCTATTGTTCCAGATTATATTGCAATGTGCTTTATGAGAATTGCAGAGGGTCTATCACACAAAGCAAACTTTGTAGGTTATACTTATCGTGAAGAAATGGTTATGGACGGTGTAGAAAACTGTCTAAAAGCAATTATGAATTATGACATAGATGCGGCCACTCGTACAGGTAATCCTAATGCATTTGCATATTTCACACAGATAATATGGTATGCTTTCTTAAGAAGAATTGCAAAAGAAAAGAAACAACAAGATGTTAAGTTCAAGTTTCTTGCAGAGTCTGGTGTTGAAGAGTTCATTGCAGAAAGTATGGATGCCGACACACAGAGTTCACAGGCATTAACACACTATGTAAATATGTTACAATCTCGTATAGATAGAGTAAAAGAAACTGACAAGGCACTAAAAGATTACATAGTCAAAGAAAAGAAAACAAGAAAGAAAAGAACGGTACATGCCGACTCTGATTTAAGTGAGTTTTTATAATGAAAATTGCGATACTTAACGACACTCATTGTGGTGTTCGTAATGCTTCTGAAATCTATTTGGATAATGCAGAAGAATTCTATGAAAAAGTATTCTTTCCTAAATGCGAAGAAGAAGGTATTACACACATAATACATCTTGGTGATTATTATGACCACAGAAAATTTGTTAACTTTCGTGCATTAACACACAACAGAAAAAACTTTCTCAACATATTAAGAGAAAGAAAAATGACTATGGATATTATTCCAGGCAATCATGATGTGTATTACAAGAACACAAACGACTTGAACTCACTCAAAGAATGTCTTGGTCATTATATGGACGAAGTCAATATCATTATGGAACCAGAAGTCAAAGAATATGGTTCACTTAAAATAGCAATGTTACCATGGATATGTCCAGAGAATTATGAACAATCAATAGAGTTTGTTAAGACTTGTGAAGCAGATTGGTTAGGTGGACATTTAGAACTGAACGGTTTTGAAGTACTTCGTGGTGTTGTATCGCATGATGGTATGGACCCTAAACTATTCAAAAGGTTTGAGTTAGTGTTAACAGGCCACTATCATTGTTCATCTCGTAGAGATAATATATGGTATCTTGGTACTCAAATGGAATTCAACTGGAATGATGCACACGACCCAAAATACTTTCATATACTAGATACAGAAACAAGAGAGATAGAAAAGATTCTCAATCCACACACTCTGTATCACAAGATATACTATGATGATAAGAAACAAGATTATGTAGACTTTGATACATCTATATTGAGAAATAAGTTTGTTATGGTTGTCGTAGTTAACAAGTCAGACGGATTTATCTTTGATAGATTCATTGATAGAATACAGAATGAAAAGATACACGAACTGAAGATTGCAGAAAACTTTAGTGAGTTTCTTGGTAGTAATGTTGATGATGAGGGTATCACACTAGACGATACATTCAAGTTAGTTGATGAGTACATTGATAATGTTAACACCGAACTTGACAAAGAAAGAATCAAGTCAGAGATGAGAGAACTGATGAACGAGGCACAATCATTAGAATTTGCCTAATAACTTCTTGACTTTTGCGAACAAAACTAGTATAATTTCATTATGATAATTTTCAAGTCAATTAAGTATAAAAACTTTTTGTCAACTGGTAATAGTTTCACCGAGATAGATTTTACAAAGAGTAAGACAACACTCGTAGTCGGACAAAATGGTGCAGGTAAATCTACTATGTTAGATGCACTATCATTTGCACTCTTTGGTAAACCTCACAGAAACATACAGAAGAAACAGATAATAAACTCTATTAATAGAAAAGATTGTGTTGTTGAAGCAGAGTTTAGTATCGGTTCGTCTACTTATAGAGTAGTACGAGGTATCAACCCTAATCTGTTTGAGATATGGAAATCTGGTACACTAATCAATCAATCTTCTCACGCCAAAGACTATCAAAAGATTTTAGAACAAAACATCTTGAAACTAAATCATAAATCCTTTCATCAGGTGGTCGTGTTGGGTAGTAGTTCTTTCATTCCTTTCATGCAACTATCCAACACAGACCGAAAGTTCGTAATAGAGGACTTACTAGACATTAATGTATTCTCTAAAATGAATGTACTACTGAAAGAAAAACAGTCTGCACTCAAGAACGAATTAAACGAATTAACGAATAAGATAGAGATTATCAAGGCAAAGATAGACACACAGAACAAGTATATCAAAGACGTACAGATACTTACTGAACAGAATATTAAATCAAAAGAAAATACCAAGAAGAATAAACAAACAGAAGTAGAAACACTACAAGACGAAAATATAAAACTATCAGAAATAATCGAAACGAAACTACCAGAACTACAAGATGAATTACAAAAACTACAAGACAAAAGACAAACATTATTATCTTACACACACCAATTTAAAACACAAATGAAAACATTGGCCAAGGACACAAAGTTCTATGAAGAGAACGAACAATGTCCTACCTGTTCTCAAGATATAAGTCAGGAGTTAAGAGATGAAAAAATTACTAACGCCAAAGATAAGGCAAAGGAATTCCAAACGGCGTACGACAATGCTACGGAACAAGAAAAGAGTATTGGCGATACAATCGAGGGTGTTAACGTTCACCTAACAGAAATGAGAAACAATCAGAGTACTATCAACTCAAACAATAAGATGATAAAGACTCTGCAAAAAGAAATAACAGAAATTGATAAGGACCTGTCAAGTACTGCGATTGCAGACTTACAGCAGGCTCGAACAGATTTAGATACCTTGAATAAGGATAAAGATAAGACGACTGAAGATAAACTGAATATCTTCGATATGTATTCTTACAATCAAGTTATCGGCGAGTTACTTAAAGATACTGGTATAAAGACGAAAATTATCAAACAATATCTTCCAGTCATTAATAAATTGACTAACCAGTATCTTCAAGTATTAGACTTCTTTGTACACTTTGACCTAGACGAATCGTTTAAAGAAACTATTCGTTCAAGACATAGAGATGATTTTAGTTACGACTCATTCTCTGAAGGTGAGAAACAAAGAATCGACCTTTCTTTATTGTTTACTTGGCGTCAAATTGCCAAAATGAAAAACTCTGTATCAACAAATTTATTGATACTTGATGAAACATTTGATTCAAGTCTTGACTATGATGGTGTAGAGAATCTATTTAAGATACTTCATACACTACCAGATGATAGTAATATATTTGTGATATCGCACAAAGGAGATATTCTTGATGGCAAATTTGACGACAAGATTGAATTTCATAAAGAAAAAAACTTTAGTAAAATTAAATGAAAAACTATACATTGATTGGTTTTCCCAGGACTGGTACTGCGTGGTTTAAATATCATTTTCGTGAGTATTATGGCAATTCAAATTATTTAGGCGAATATTTTAGTAAATTTGAATATACACATATAGAAAATAATGTATATTATAAAGTAAGAAGAAACCAATCTTCTCAAAGATATTCTAAAAAAATATCTTTTTTAAATTCAGAAAGAATTAACAATAATGAATATTATATCAAATATATGGTTCATCATATAAATGAATTAGATGAAAATTTTCCTAATTGGTGGAATGAATTTTATAAAGACTATGAAAAAATCAAAGTTCTTAATAAAAATGTATGGCGAATATTTTTAAGCAATAGTTATCAAGATTATACTAAATGGAAAAAAACAGGAAATTGGAAAGTAAAAAATTTTAAATTAGAAAAATTTTATACTAGTTTTGAATATATACAAATTTTTTGTAAGTTATACAATGACTATATTAATTTTGATAGATATGATGTTTTGTTTGATGTGAATAAAATAGACAATGACTTTGTTATGAATTATTTAAATAACAATACATATGTTAATAAACCTAGATATATTCACGACTATGAAAAGTATTTGATAAGTGATATTGATTTAGTCAAAGAAGAATTAAAAAAAGAATTGAAAAAATATAATTTAGAATTTTTAGACAATGGGAAAATACTATAAAAATTATATATTGATTGGATATCCTAGAACAGGTACATCTTGGTTAGGAACACATTTTATTGAGTATTATGGTAAACCAAATTATTTAGGCGAATATTTTTCGGAAATAAATGATGAGCAATCTTATATTCAAAAAGTTTCTTTTTTAGAAAAAGAAAGAGAGATAAATCAAGAGGAATATTACATCAAATATTTATTCTATCAAATGAAAGAGATAGAACAATTTTATCCTAATTGGTTTGATAATTTTTATAAAGATTTTGAAAAAGTTAAACTATTAAATAAAAATGTATGGCGAATATTTTTAAGTCAAAACTATCAATTAGAAAATGATAAATTTGAAAGCGGTAGTTGGAAAATACCTGATTATAAATTAAAACAATTCTCCGTTAGTTTAAATCAAATAAAGAAATTTGCAAAAGATTATTCTGATTTTTATTATTATAGTAAGTATAATACTTTATTAGATTACGATAAAATAGATAATGAGTATATGATGAAATATTTAGGAACAAAGACTTATAGGAAAAGAAACAGATATATCCACGACTACGAAAGTTTTTTGTTAGGTGATATTAATTTAATAAAAGATAGTTTAAAAAAAGAATTTGCAAGATATAATATAGAAATGTTAGACAATGGAAAAATCTCGTAAAAATTATGTGCTAATAGGTTATCAAAGGTCAGGTACAACTTGGTTAAGTATGCATTTTCGCAGATATTATGGAAAAGAAAAAAGTTTAGGCGAATGGTTTGGAGAAACTACAAAGATAAGTTTTCAAGAAAAAATTTCTTTTTTAGAAGATGAAAGAAAAAAAGGTGAAGAATATTTTATAAAATGGATGGTTCATCAAATACAGAATTGTTCAGAATGGTGGAATGAATTTTATAAAGACTACGAAAAAATAAAATTATTAAATCTTAATGTTTGGGATATTTTTTTAAGTGAAACATATCAAAGACATATAAAATGGACCTATACAAATCTTTGGATGGAAAAAGAATTCAATATGACAAATTTTTCTGTAGATTTAAAATGGATAAAACAATTTGTTCAACAGTATATTGAATATTTAAAATTTAGAAACTACAACACAATTTTTAATTATGATAAGATAACAGATGAATATGTTATGAATTATTTAGGAAATGAGGAATATAAATTTATTAAAATATATAGAAAAGATTATGAAAAATATTTAATTGAAGATGTAGAACTTATAAAAAATTGTTTAATAAAAGAATTAGAAAAAAATGGAATAAATTGTTTACAAAATGGAAAAATTAAGTTATAATATTAGAATTAAAATAAGGAGTATATTATGGAACTAACTGAAAATAGTCTTGAGGTATTGAGAAATTTTTCTACCATAAATCAGAACATACTGATTAAACCTGGTAATGAAATTAGAACAATATCTGAAGCAAGAAATGTTTTGACAAAGGCGCACGTTGATGTTGAATTCCCAAGTCAATTCGCAATCTATGATTTGAACCAGTTTATTAGTGTTCTTTCTCTCGTAGATAAACCAAACCTAGAATTTAGTGAAAACTATGTAACGATTAATGATGGTAGTGGACTATCAAGTGTTAAGTATTTCTTCTCATCACCTGATACGATTACAACATCAGAAAAAGATATTACTATGCCAGAGGCAGAAGTTAAGTTTACACTAGATGAAAAAACACTATCTAAACTAAGAAGTGCATCATCTGCCTTAGGAATCAGAACTTTAATTATAACATCAAAAAGCGGTTCAATAAACTTAGCAATATCTGATATTGACAATGCCACTGGTAATGTTTATAATGTTGATGTTGCAGGAACTTGTGATTCAGAAAACTTTACGTTCATTCTTAACATGGAAAACTTAAAACTTTTTGCAGGTGATTATGAAGTAAGCATATCATCTAAACTAATATCACATTTCAAACACAAAGAAAAAGATGTGCAGTATTGGATTGCACTCGAAAAATCATCTAACTATGGAGGATAATGATGGCAAAAGATAAACCAGATACACAGATAGAGCAACTAGTAGGACTCTCAAACAGAGTTGCAAGAAGTTCTATTGCAGTCGTTGATGCAGTCGCACAACGTGGTGGTTTCAAAGGCGAAGAGTTTTCAACTATTGGCGCCTTGAGAGACCAGTGTGTTCAAATGATTCAAATCATTGAGTCAAGAGAACAACAATCTGCTATGACTGTTGAAGATTAATAATTTTATGATAAGAACTATATTATGTCAAGTGAATTTTTGTGGGTCGAGAAGTATCGACCAAAGAGAATATCTGAAGTTATTCTACCAGATAATCTCAAAAATACTTTTATTAAAATTGTTGAAAACAAAGAAATACCTAATATGCTCTTTACAGGTGGTGCTGGCCTCGGTAAAACTACCGTCGCCAAGGCCCTCTGTAATGAACTACAATTAGATTATATTCTAGTCAATGGTTCCGAAGAAGGTAACATTGACACATTAAGAAACAAAATCAAACAGTTTGCAAGTACTGTATCACTTCAAGGTGGTTACAAAGTTGTTATACTAGATGAGGCAGATTATCTTAATGCACAGTCAACTCAACCTGCATTGAGAGGATTCATTGAAGAATTTTCAAACAATTGCAGATTCATTCTAACTTGTAATTTCAAGAACAGAATCATAGAACCACTACACTCTCGGTGTAGTCTGTATGAGTTCAATACAACTAAAACAGAGATGGTCAATCTCGCACGTCAGTTTATGGATAGAGTTTCGAATATTCTTGCTGACGAGAAAGTATCTTTTGAAAAGAGAGTTGTTGCTGAACTGATAATGAAATATTGTCCTGATTGGCGTAGAGTATTGAATGAACTACAAAGATATTCTATTAGTGGTACAATCGACTCTGGTATTCTTGACAATGTATCAGATACAAACTATAATAACTTATTCGGTTTCTTGAAAGAGAAAGACTTTAAGAAAATGCGACAATGGGTTGCAAACAATATTGATGTAGACTTTTCTGTTATTATACGAAATGTCTATGACAAGATGGAAGAAGTTGTAGATGGTTCATCTATACCTCAACTTGTTCTTATACTTGCAGACTATCAATACAAGAACGCCTTTGTTGCAGACCACGAACTAAATACTGTTGCATGTCTAACGGAGATTATGGCCAATGTCAAATTCAAATAAAATAGGATTCACTTGTTCTACATTCGACTTGTTTCATGCAGGTCATGTGGCGATGTTGAAAGAATGTAAAGCAAATTGCGACTATCTGATTGTGGGTTTACAGACTGACCCAAGTATTGATAGAGAAGAAAAGAATAAACCTGTACAAAGTATCGTAGAACGATATGTACAATTGTCTGCATGTAAGTATGTAGATGAGATTGTGCCATACGAAACAGAAAAAGATTTATTAGATTATCTTAAACTACACGAGAAAACAATAGATGTTCGTTTTGTTGGTGAAGAATATGCAGATAAAGACTTCACAGGTAGAGAATTATGCTCATCAGGTTATACTCTTGATGCAGATAAAATGCAACTGTTCTTAAATAGAAGAAGTCATAGTTTCAGTTCATCAGAATTACGAGAAAGAATTAAAAATGCATCTTCTTAAAAGTTCTCAATATTTTTCTAGAGGTGTAAATATAGACATAAGTAACAAATGTATTTTACAATGTCCTGCTTGTGATAGACAAACAAACAGAAGTATGGTTCATAAAGCAAAAGACATAACTTTAGAAAATTACGAAAAACTTTTAGATACTTTCCCCAAAATAATTATGTGCGGTCAAATATCTGACCCCATATATCACCCTAAATTTTTAGAATTATTAAAGATGTCTAAAAAATTAAAACTACTTGATATCTCGACTAATGGTTCTGGTAAAAAAGAAAAGTGGTGGGAAGAAGCATTTAATATAGGAATAGAAAATAAAAATACTGAATGGAGATTTGCACTTGATGGTTTACCTAGTGAAAGTCATATTTATAGAATAAATCAAAAAGGTGAACAAGTTTGGGAAATGATGAAAATGGGAAGAGAAATGGGTGCTAATATAACTTGGCAATATATTCCTTTTCTTTATAATGAAAATCATGTTGATGAAGCATTGCAATTAGCAAAAGAATATGGTATGAAGTTTTTATTAAAGATATCAAGTAGACACCCAGAAGGTATGAAACCTAGTAAAAAGGAGTTAAGAATTGACAGAATCAGAGTCAAAGATTAAGTTAAAACCAAAATGTATATCGTACAAAGAACCTGCCTTAACTGCAGAAGGATTTTTTTTACCTTGTTGTTGGTGTGATGGTAGAGATAAATGGTTTAAAGATAAAGGTTTTCTTGACCCAAAACTAAATATAGAAAATGTAGAATATCCTGTTACAGATATATTTAATTCTAAAACTTGGATTGACTTTTTTGACAAAATAGAATATGATAGTGATTATCCTAATGTGTGTTTAGAACATTGTGGAATAAATGAAATAACAAATAAGAAGATTATAAATGAACCCATTTGAATATTTAAAAGCAATAAACGATACTAAAAAAGATATTATGGTTGATGACCTTGCAGAGAAATCATACAATGGTTTCATGGTCAATCGTGGTCTATCTTACTTTCAAGATACAGTTCTTATGGCAAATGAAATGAATGTCAATCATCACATTGATGGTAGGTTACAATTCCAGTTTTTTATAAATATTATTAGACCACGGAAAAGATTTAGTAAGTGGTTTAAACCTGAAACAGAAAATGATGTGGAAGTAATTAAAGAGTATTATGGATATAGCAACGACAAAGCAAGACAAGTCCTTCGCTTATTTTCCAAAGAACAAATAGAAGAATTAAAACAAAAGGTATATAAAGGTGGAAGAAAGTAATCTTATAGAATGGACACCTAATTCAATGCTCGAAGTAGTATTGAATGAACCAGACGATTTCCTAAAAGTTCGTGAAACACTTACAAGAATAGGTGTGGCTTCAAGAAAAGACAAGAAGTTATACCAATCATGCCATATACTACACAAACAAGGCAGATATTTTATCGTACATTTCAAAGAACTATTTTTACTTGATGGTAAGAAGTCAGACTTAGAAGAATCTGATATTGCAAGAAGAAACACAATCGCACAACTTATGAGTGATTGGGGTTTAATTACAATAGACGGTAATACTAAACTTGACCCTCTTGCACCATTAAGACAAATCAAAATCATCTCATTTAAGGATAAAGATGATTGGGAATTGTGTCCAAAATATAATATAGGTAATAAATTAAATTAATGCAATTCAATTGGTACAAAGTCAATTTCTCTGAAGAAGAAGGTGAATTCGATAGATTGGCAGGAGACATTAGTGAACATTTGAAACAAGAAGATGAGTTTCATAATTCATTAATGAAACAAATGCAAACTTCTTATCGAAGTGTAAGACCTACTACTTTGACAAATTGGATTTGGTCAAGAGTGCAAAATACTGATTCGTGGTATACAGGAACTATGAATGATATTAACCGTGTCATAAGACAAAATGCCGCTTCTTCTGGTAGAAGAGATATCTACAATGTTATAAAAGAATTAGTATCTGGTAGGATTAGATGTCCTATTATCTACAAATTTAGCGAATCTGAACTAATAAATAAATTCGGTTTATATACTTTAGTAGGTGGTAATACTAGATTAATGGCATGTAATCTTCTTGCTATTCAACCTAAAGTTATTATTATAGAACAAAGTTTTAAATTAAAAGATATAGTTAGGTAATGTTTGAAGCAGATGAATCTTTTATTGATATATGTAACAAAAATATAGAACTAATAAGTCAAGTAAAAGATGATGTTAAACCTGTAAAACTTAATTCCTTTTCTAATTTTAAAAAATATGAAGATGAATTTTTTTTACAGTTTAATCATTTTTCTAAAAAAAGATATTTAAAATATCTAAAAAAAAATCTTATTGAAGACTTTGATGAAAATCAAAGAACAAAGTTAAACATAAAAGATGAAAAATCAAGTGTTCCTAATGAGAAACATTGGGTAGAAGATATACCTGTTGTAAAGAAATTATCTGAACATTTATATTCTAAAATTTTTAATACACACTCAATCGTTATTTGGACTAGCATTAGTGAAAATGATAAAGGAACAGATTGGCATAAAGATTTTAATAATGAGGGTGTACCCACATATTTAATATGTGCAAATATAATAGGAAATACTCACTGGCAATTTAAAGATTATGATGATATTTATATGTCTGCTGGTGATATGTTAGTTATAAATGGTAGTGTTGAGCATAAAGTAACAACAAAAGATTTAAGAGTAACTCTTGCAGGACACTCTAATTATAATAATTTAAAAAAAGTATTTACTTTTAATGAATTCTAATTTATAATTCGTATATATAATAATGAGTACCGAGTTATCGGGCTCTATTCTACAACCTTGCTTTTATTAGGAGGAAACTATGGTAAGCAATACTTTTACGTTCCCACGAGGGGCGTTTGTCGGTTTCGACCACATCTTCAATGATTTAGAACGAATGGCAACTTCTCATCAGAAGGACCATTACCCACCTCATAATGTGGTGAAACTGAATGATGACCAATTCATTATAGAATTGGCAC
>Ga0222715_10000836_pt1 | contig 30560 bp, 36 predicted proteins | sample C33_9DmetaG_FD_165056 | JGI IMG/M metagenome (GOLD analysis project Ga0222715, IMG submission 165056) | Estuarine water microbial communities from San Francisco Bay, California, United States - C33_9D | ecosystem: Environmental > Aquatic > Marine > Unclassified | place: USA: California...
TTGTTTATATTGAGCAATATAATGAAGTTATTGAATTTTATAAATTCATGTTCATATTCCATGTATATATATATTATTCGGAAAAAATAAATATTTCATTTCTAAAATAGTATTAATTATGAAATATTTTGTAGGAATATTTGTATTTATAATTGTATTGTTTTTTTACTTACATATAAATCACCATTTAACTAAAAGTAATGATTTAGAAGTGTATACAATTGAAAAGCCATCTAAAGATAAGCTAGATGAAATTTGTAATTTAAGACAACCTATCATATTTGATTATTATAATGAAGAAATTGCAAATAAGGGAACTTTGAAATATTTCAATAGCAAATATTCGGCATTTGATATAAAAATAAGGGATATTACTAATAATGATGATACTAGTGAAATGTATTTACCATTGGTATTAAGAGAAGGCATTAATGTATTTCAAAATGATAATGATAAAAAGTATATAACAGAAAATAATTATGATTTTTTAGAAGAAACAGGAGCAGTTAAAGTTTTTTCATATAATGATATGTTTTTAAGACCACCATTGGTTTCTAAATGTGATTATGATTTTATGTCGGGAACAGCAGAAAGTCATACTCCTTTAAGATATAATTTAACATATAGAAATTACTTTTATGTTACACAAGGAAGTGTAAATGTAAAATTGATTCCACCAAACGCAGGAAAATATTTACAAGAAAAGAAGGATTATGATAATTTTGAATTTAAATCGCCTATAAATCCTTGGGACGTTCAAGAAAAACATAGAAATGAATATGAAAAGGTAAAAGCATTAGATGTTGAACTAAAAGAAGGTATGATATTATATGTTCCACCATACTGGTGGTATAGTATTTACTATAGTAAAATGTCTAGTATATGCTGTTTTAAATATGGAACTTTTATGAATACATTATCTATATTACCAGAATTATCAATGTATTTGTTACAAGGACAAAATATAAAAAGAGAAATTGCACCAAAAATTAATTCAAATGATAAATCTGATGATATGGGAGAGAAAAACCCCGTAAATTTAGAACAAAAGCTGAAACAACAAGATAATTAATTGAATAAAATATATTTATAAACAAATTATTAAATATATTTACAAGAATGAGCTATAAAGTTAAAGTAGAAGACAGCAAATATACTCAGTATGAGTATTTAGATGCCAAAACTTTAAAGAAAAGCGAAAAAGAATTTACCAAGTCTCCAGCAGAGATGAAACTATTTAACCAAGATATTATAGACGAGAATTATAATGTTTTACATTCATCTGTTAGATCCATGAGATTTATACCGGGTGTATTGGTATGCGACGGAGTAACATATGGAAGATCGGGTGGTAGTATAACAAGTCCATACTTTTGGTATAGATGTATTCCAGATGACAAGCGGTTGCCTGAATTTTTAGTTTCATTTAAGATAAAACACGATTTCAGCACATATACTGTTAATAAATATATTGTATTTAGATTCAAATGTTGGACTGAAAGACAAAAACATCCTTTGGCGACTTGTGAAAATACATTAGGCGACGTTAATATACTTCCAAATTTTTATGAGTATCAATTATATTGTAAAAGTTTATATGCTTCAATAACGTGGTTTAAAAAAGAGACAATGAAAAAGTTAAAAGAAGAAAACATTGAAACATACACAGGAATGATTTTCTGGCAAAATGACGTGGAAGATAGGACAGATAGAAAAATATATACCGTTGATCCAGTTAATAGTAGAGATTTTGATGATGCGTTTGGCATTGACATGTGTGGCGATAAACCATATTACATATTAAGTATTTATATTTCCAATGTATCTTTCTGGTTAGATATCTTGGATTTATGGGAAAGTTTTTCAAAAAGAATATCTACTATTTATTTACCCGATAGAAAACGTCCAATGTTGCCTACCATTTTATCAGACCAAATATGTAGTTTGGTTGAAGGAGAAAAAAAGTTCGCTTTTACCATTGATTTGCGAATAGATAAAACAATAGACCAAATTATAAAATATGATTTCGTAAATACAATGATAAGTGTTAAAAAAAATTATAGATATGACACAAATGAGTTGGATAATCCGGATATAAAATTAGCTTTTATATGTGTTAAAAACCTTAACAATGATTATAAATATGTAGATAAAATAGAAAACACCCACGATATGATTGCTTATATGATGATTTTGATGAATTATTATTGTGCTAGATTTTTAAAAATGGAAAAGACCGGTTTATATAGGTCAGCTAAGCTTAATCAAGATTATAAACCACCAGAACACGTCCCAAAAGAAATAAATAAATTTTTGAAATTATGGCATAGTTTTGGAGGACAATATTGTGATTACAACCATTTTGAAAAACATGATTTGTTAGAATTAGATGCTTACGTCCATATTACTAGTCCTATTAGAAGATTACCTGATTTATTGAATATGATTATAATTCAAGATAAAATGGGATTTTTAAAATTGAAAGGTAAAAGAAAAGAGTTTTATAATGGTTGGATGAAGGATGAATCAATAGAATATATCAATCAAACAATTCGGTCTATACGTCGGGTTCAAAATGATTGTAATTTGTTAGAGTTATGTTCTAAGGATGAAACTATAAAAGATAAGGTATTTGAGGCGTATGTATTTGATAAAATTGTTAGAAACGACGCGTTATATCAGTACATGGTATTTATGCCAGAATTTAAAATGACTAATAGATTTACCAGTAGACACGATATTGAATTGTATAGCAAACAAAATTTTAAAGTATATGTGTTTATGGATGAGATAAGATTGAAACAAAAAATTAGGATTGAAATACAGTTGGAGGAAGAAAAATAAATAATAATTATAAAAATAGTGTAATACACTTTTTTTATAACATTTTCAAAATTTGCTTACCTATTATTTGTGTAAATATGGTTGGTATTGTATTACCTAACATCTTCCAATTATCTGTTGCTGTTCCATGTAATTGATAATTTTCAAATCCTTGTAATTTTAATGTATCGGGTATTGTTAATCTATATTCTTCTCTATTCCCATTATTTTTTATCCAATAACCATCCCAATTATGTCTATCATCTATCGGTGACCTTCCACCACCACACCTTATAGTATATGCTGTTTCTTTCTCAAATTTATGACCCAAATAGTCACTCAACGTAGTTTTACTTTCATATTCACTTAAATTGAAGAATTCATCCATTTTTTTATCATCTACATTCTTTATTCCCACGATAAACAATCTCTTTCTCATTTGCGGAATACCATAATCGCTACATTTTAAAACTTTATGTCTTATATTATATCCTTCAGCAGAAATTTCTTCTTTAATTCTTTCAAAACTCTTACCATTATCGTGTCTAAGCAAATGAGCTACATTCTCTAATACAACAACACGCGGTTTGTTCGTTTTTACAAACTTCATTACTTGCGAAAACATTGTTCCTCTCTTATCTTTATCATCTTTAAATCCTTTCCTGTATCCCGCCTGTGAGAATGGTTGACAATTATGTACTATCGTATTTTCTACTATATAACTGTTATCATTTTCCACTTCAAAATTATAAACTGGTTCATTTTCTACATCAGCCTTTTCTATTTTAAATGGTGCATACCAAACATATCCGTTTTCAATAAAGGAAGAATTCTTTCTTTTATTTTCTTTAACATATCCTCTAATATGATATGTATCTCTTTGATTAACTGTTCTTCCTTCTATTACAGTTGTTTTTGGACGAATATCTTTCCTGATACTAAACAAATGTCCTAATTTTAGATATAATCTTTGTAATCCAAATGCTAAATTATGTGATACAGTTGTAAACCCATAACAATCATTTTTGGTAATACAACCATCGGCTGTTCTATAACCATTCACAAACTCCTGAATATACTCTGTTGGAGCATCTTGAACCCATTCAGGGATTAATTTTCCATGGGCATATTTCCCAAACTTTTTAAATATATTAAACCAAACAAAATCAGCACAACCATATTTATTACAGTTATTACCCGAAGGGCATTTTTTATCAGTTAATTTTAATATATTATTTATTCTATCAAGTACATCCTTCTCATCTTTTGTATTAATAGCAAACCTTATTTTATTCATACAACGACCATCCTTTTTTTTTGTTTCTTCTATCCACCCATCACCTATAAAATAACCCATCATAAACCACATATCCGGAACATCTAATTTAATTTTAACTACCTCAGTTTTATGTTGATTTATAATCTTATCAAAATTAAATTCAGGTATCATACTGTTTTCATTAATTTTCATACCAAAATAATCATTTTTTGTTAATTTACATGCTTTTTTCCATTCAGGATTTTTAAACTTATCTTCATATTTCCGTAATTTATTATTCCATTTTCGTGTTTTTTCACGAATATAAAATGGGTGTTCGTCAGTACATTTAAAAGATTGATGATATTTAGCTGTAATGTTATATAAATCGCCTGTATATTGTTTGTGTTGTAAATTCAGAATTTTTTGAAATTTTCCAGTATGTGTCATTAATGTATCGGTTAAAACAACATCTTCAATACTCTTATATCCACTGTAAGTTAAAACTTTAGTACCTTCAACAAAACAAGGAAACCCCGCTGTTAAAATATCGTATGACTTTATTTTACTTGCATCAATCTCGCAAATATCTCCTTGTGGTTCCAATTTATGGTTGTGTTTATATGTATTGCGCGCCGGTTCGCATATATCACAAGCCATAACACATTTCCATCCTAATTTTTTAAAAGAATAGTGAAAAGAACCTATTCCACAAAATAAATCAATAAATTTTATTTGGTTACTTTTGGTGTTTCCACCAAAGAAATTCTGTATATTCATTATATATTATAACAATCAATATATTTAAATCAGTTTATAAAAAAATTTGAATGATTGTTGCCTTTAATCTTTTTCAGGCATACTATCTAATATATTTTTTACTGCCGTCCAGTTTTCATTCATTTTGTCTTTGAGAGGTTCTAGTTCTTCTTCACATATATTAGCGCTTCTAGACCTTGCCAACACGCAAAATGATAGTGCGAATTCAATAGTATTTATTACCAATGGTGGGTATTCATGAGTTTTTTTAACATCTCCAGCCATTTTGTTTAATAATACAATTGGAACAAGTTCTCCAATTAAACCATAAGCTCTTAACACGCGAATAGCGAATTCAGCGGGGTCAATGTATTGATTTTCATCTAATGTAGTTGAATATTCATCCAACATCCTAGAGAATTCTGGAATGTCGAATGTATAGTCGGAAGAATTAACGCAATTAATATTAGCTACTTGGATTGTCATTGTTGTGTTGAATTAAAAAATGTTTATATTTTTAATTCAATTTATTATTAACCGAACATACTACGCATTCTAGCATAGTCTCCGCCAGCTTGTGCCATCATATAGTTTGCCGCTTCATCTGCTCCTTTTTTTGCCATAACATCAAGTGCTTTTTTATTATTATCATCCATAGCTTTGCCGAAGCTTGTTTGTTGATAACCTTTGGCAAAATTCATTTCGTTATCCAAACGATTATCAACATCTTCTGGATTTTCTACATCATTTTTATATAACGGACTACCCTTACCCGTGCGTGGATCGCCAGCATATTTAGATTCATCATCTTTTAAATCGTCTTGGACGGCGTATGCTGTTGCAACAGGTAACTCTTTAATTTTACCTTGAATAACACGCATCATATAACCATATCCACTGCTGTCCCAATCATAATCTAATACTTTATTGCTGACAATTTTTATAGCTTCTCCTTCTTCCGGAGACCACCATTCGGTAGTTGTCCACATAAAGCCGCATCCAGGTTCTGGACCTTTCATAAACGCACTGTATATGAAATCAAATTTTGGATGAGATTCAATAAATCTCATTATTTTTTCACTATCATTCTTGGATTTTTGTTCTAAACTCATATCGTATTGAATAAAAATAATGTAATTTACATAATTCAATTTATTTACATGAAAGAAATTGATTTGATATTATTAAATAAATATATAATAGATATGAGCGCATTAAATAAGGTAAAGCAAATAAAATCATTTATTAATAGTATAATAAAAACGGATATAATAGAACCAGGTCTATCATATACAAAACCAGGGTCTATCAAATACATGCTTTGGGGTCAACGTCCAAGTAGACAATCAGTTTCTGTTAAATTGGGAAAAACAGGTGAAAAAATATTCAAATATATAATTGAAAATTTTTCAGAATATAAACTTTTACAATGCGGAGTTCAATTAATAGATAATAAAGACCAAAGAAAAGATTTTGATTTAGTATTTGAGGACGTAATAAATAAAGTAATCTATTTTCGTGAGTTAAAATCTAATATAGAACTAGATACTGAAAAAATAGTTTCTACTTTTGAAAAAGTAGATGGAGAATTGAAAGAATGGTTAGAAACAAAATATCCCACATATAGTATTGATGTGGGAATATTGAATTGGTCTATTTATAACCGTAATATACCAAATCTAAAAACAAAATCACATATAAAAAAATGTGAAAATAATAATGTGAAAGTAGACCATGTTGAAGATATGTTTAAATTAACAGATTTAAAATGGGAACAAGAAGATTGGGAAAAATTTTGGTTAGAAATAGGTTCTGAAATAGATAAAATATTTGAATAATTAATAATTCTTAATAACTAAATGCTTAGTATTTATTTCACTTCCTACGCGACCTGAATGTAATTTAAATCTATAATTTTTTTTGTATTCATCAATAATATATCCTTTGTATAATTCTGAAATAAAATCTGTTTTACCAATAACCATAAGACATCTAATATTTGTTTCTTTAAAACATTTTGCTAGTTTCTTATGTTCTTCTTTTCCAAATTGACAATAACCATAATCAGTGAATTCACTATCATACGGCGGGTCAAGAAACATAAAATTATTTTTATCATTATAGTTTTCAAATATATATTCAAAGCTTTTATTATGAATATCTGTATTTTTTAATAGTTTTTCATAACCTTTATTTTTTATATCTTCGTAATTATAAGTTTTATATCTTCCATATGGAATGTTAAATTTACCTTTTGAATTGTATCTTAGCATACCTCTAAAACAAGTTTTTCTTAGATAATAAAATCGGCTTCCGTTTTCTAATGCAGATTTTGGTTCGGTGTTTCTTACTTTATAATATTCTTCTTGTTCATTTGGGTGGGAACTCATATATTCATAAATTTTATCACTGTCGCCATTTTTAATACTTGTATAAAAATCAATCAATTCTTTATGAACGTCATTGATGGCGGCCTTCTTGGGATTTAAATTGAAAAACACTGCTCCGCCACCAATAAATGGTTCTAGATAAATATTTATATCTTGTGGAATCCATTTTAGAATTTCTGGCAACTCGTCTTTTTTACCACCGGACCATTTTACAATAGGTTTTAATGGATTGCGTATCTCATTATTGCTTTCATCTTTTGCGAAAAAGCTAGTTATATTCATATATTAATTTAATTAGAAAAATTATATTTAAATCAGTTTTTAATTTTTGTAATTCTTGGTTTTAGTAGGGTCATTTGGTATAACAGTTCTTACTTTATATTTGTTTTCATATACGTGAATTGCTTTAATATTAGAAAAAGGTTTTACTTTTGTTTTCTTTTTTGAAACGGCATATCCAAAACAGCACATCATTTATAATATATAAATAATTATGTTTAACTTTTAATTATATATATAGATTTTTATATTTGCTATATCTTTCTTGGTAAGTATTAAATGCGTTATAATGTTGCATATTGTCAATATCAGTAAAATGATTGCTACAGTAAAGATAAATGTCCATCCATTTCTTGTTGATAATTTCTGGTGCGGTATGCATAATAGAATCAACAATAGAGTTTAGATCTCTAGTAATTTGTTCGTCAGATAGGAAATTTTTTCCTATAAGAGTAACAGTTTCTGCTAGGTAGAATGCTTGTGATTGTTTTTGACTTGTCATATTTTATTGTATTGATAAAAAAACTTTAAATACTTTTAAATCAATTTATATACTCTCTAATCAAACTCCACACCTTCACTTTCCAAATCTTTTCTCAAATTCTTCCAATTCTTTAATACTTCATCCATTATTTCTTTACTAAAATTATAATCAGCCATAATACTCCAGATCAAACAATCATATTCACTCCATGCTTTATTCATCTCTTCAAAAATTTCTTTAATAATACTCTTATCTTTATTCAAGGCTTCCACCAACCATTTTTCTCTTCCACCCAAAATATCCAACCTTTTGCCAATATCTCCCTCATCTATACTTACCAAATACTGTTTAGAAAGCTGGTCTTTCAATCCAACCAATACATTTCTACAATTAAAATCACTACATCTAAAAATCCCCCGGAACACTCCAATTTTTACAAATTCTTTAAATAAAGCTCTATTTTGCCCGATATTTCCACCATTTTCCGCTCCATATACTATACTGTGCTTTATTTTACCGAATTCAATTGGAACTTTCCACATACAATTAGTTATTTTATTCATGACACAATATACTACTTTATTTTTTGTATCTTTATTATCACCAACACAAGGACCCCAACTTACCATTTTCCAATTATCTTTCCAACTTTTTTTACTTCTATCAGTTTTTTCAATTCTAAAATTACTAACAACTCTTTTCATTCCAATCTTTTTTAAACCAAAAGCCTGTTTACATTCATCCAAAACACAATAATCTCTATTATAATTCATGCTTTTTCTACTTTCTTTCCAGATTTTTCCTTCATATTCAAAACACATGGCCTTATTTCCACAAGTAATATCACTACATAATTTGATTTTATTAACATCAATATTTTTAGCATCAATAAATTTCAAATCTTTTTCCAGGTCATCAAAATTAGGCTTTCCTCTCATTTTTTTAATTCTTTTATATTTTTCCGACCTAATCTGTTCTCTAGTCATCTTAACTTCTGGTTTCTTTTCCACAACTTCTTCAGTATTAACTGGATTCAACCCAATAAGCGCTTTTGCTACTTCTTGTTCGTCTTTCTTTAAATTTGCCGCTTTCTCTTTCTTTTTTTTAGAAATAAGACCATGACCACAATTCAAACTATAATCATTATAACATTTTCTCCATTCTTTTTCTAAAAATTCCTTATCTTCATTTACCACTACACTACCAGCAAGAACAAAATCTTTTTTAGTCTTTCCCATCTTGCGGCCCATGCTAGTGTGCATATCTATAGCATAATCATCCATTTGCATATAAACATCTCTTTTCTTTAAAAATTCCGCAAAATCAATATTCATTTTTTTTGTAAAATCAACCATTTCCTTTAATTTTTCTACATTTTCAAATTCAGGATTAGCATATAGTGCTGTGTCAATACTAGCAGTAAGGAATATAAATCTTTCTTTTCTATTAATTTTATAAAATTCCGTTAATCTATATTCTAAACATTTTTTCAAAATAGTATTTTCCTTTATTTTTTTTCTACTAAACAAATATTCCCAAATCATATAAATATTTTCTTTCCTTCTAAATCGGACTTTTTCACCTTTCTTTTTACCATCAAATATTTTAAACATCCAATAATACAACTTGCTATCTTTTTCTTCAAAACACTTTTTAAACATTTCAAAATAAAATTTATCTTCTTTTTCTTCTACAATTTCATTTTTAAATCTATAATTCCAAAAACCTCTAATATCACTATTTCTTCTTATCATCTTACTATTAATTAATAAATAACACATCTTGACAAGAAGTTCGCCACTTTTTCTATCGCTTTCAAACTTTTCAATTAATTTCCGCAAAACAATATATCTAGCACATTCATTAAATATCATTTCTTCATCCATCATAACAATAATTCTATTTAATAAATTACTAATAATCCCTTTACACATTTTTTTCTCAACTTCAGTGCTAGCCCGCTCTTCAAATCTCCAAATTTCCAGAGCACACCACACCATTTTTTCATATTCTCTTCTTCGCAAATATTTCTGAAGACCACTTTTAAGCAAGTCTAATTTATACCCATGAAAAGATACACTAGAGAAGCAAGTCCTATACTTCATTTTTCCCCGATTTTCCATTTTTTTTTTGTTTAAATTACTTTTGGATGCTTGTTTTATTGAAACAATACTACTCATTATATAATTAAAATAAAAAAAAATGAATTATTTAATTCAATTTTTTACCTATCGTTTTTTTGTACTACTATTCATCATTTCTTGAGTTTTTATACGAATACTTCTGCTACTATATTTCCCTTCTCTATTTCGACTATTTCTAGCCTTGTCTTTTCCTTTTCTTCTTTTGGAGTAAATGTCGTTTGATTTTGGCATGATATCTTATTATTAGTTGTAGTGTTCGGTTTAAGTTTGTTTTGTTTATTGTTTGTGATTGTTGGCATAATAAATTTACAAGATATAATATTTAATTCAATTTAACGTAATTAATTACGAGATCTAAAAAGTGCGGGAGGTGCTAAAGGGTGAGTTTGTCGCGTGAGACGGAATAGCGTTGGTGGTGTCAAACCACTGTTGTCATTGTCTTGATCGTCTGTCTCGGTAGGCATATTTGAAGTAGCTCGTTGAAGTCCTGTAAAGGGGGCATCAATTCCTTGAGACATATTACGTGCCATATTAGATACGGCTCTATAACAGGATTCAATTGCTTGTTCGTTTGAGTTATGAACGGTTATTGATTTTTCAGGGTTAAACCCATACCATTCACCGACCTCTTCAGCGTCCATATTAGCTGCCATTAGAATAGCACGACCACCGTTTTTACGGAATGACAGCATCTTTTCACGGGTTTGTTTCCTACCATTAATGCTCGCATTGTCTTCGCCGTCCGTAATGGCGATTAAAACCATCGCAACATCAGGATTTAATGTTCGTACTGAATATTGTAAAGACGACAAATAATCGTTCTTTTTCTTTTCTAGTTTTTCAAGTTCTTCTATAAGAGTATCATTAAACCGCGTACTAGCGCAAGGTCTCAATCCATCGACGATTTCATGTCGGGGTGGTATATCTTCCGTCAATAAATCGCGGTCTCGCATTATATCGTTGATGGTATTATCGAATGCTACAAGCGTAACAACCGTTGATTTTTGCGTATCGGTTGCTTGTTTTTTGGCGTCTTGTAGTAGATGTTCTACCATATCATATTGCTTGCCATTGAAAGTATCCATTGAACCGGAACGGTCTGCTACAATGGTTTTGAAAATTTTTGCTGGCATATAGCCTTGGCTGCGTGTTCTTGTTAAACTTGTCATATCGCTCTGTGTTAAAACTAATAACAATGGAAAATGTTATTCAATTTATTTTGAACATGAAAGTATATAATTACAAATTTTAAAAGCCAAGTCAAATGAAATTCGTTTTCTAGCTATAGTATTGCTTTCTCTATAATTAGTTAGAAACAGTGAATTGTATTTATCGCGTTGACTTTTAATATAAGTATTCATTTTTTCAACTAATTTTTTTTGTTGTTCTAATGATAAGCTTTTATTAATTACTAATGTAGCATAACTACGAGCTGATAATTTGTCTGTATTATCAATGTATATTTCATTATCATTTACAAGTTTAAATCCCAATTGGCTATTAATATTATCATCAATACATTTAAGTAAAATATTAGTAATATTTTCTTTAGTTTTTCTTGTTGCTCTTTCTATTTTATAATCTTTGTTGATAGGTATATTATAAATTTCACCACCAATTGTATAATTGTTTTTATTAGATAATGTTATAGTCATTTGTTTTTTACTAGGATAAATATAAATTTTACTGGAATTATCATTATCTTTTTTTGTAAAGTAGATACTGCAAACCGCATATTTTGTATCATCGAAAACTTGTTCTTCAAATATATTAATCATTTTCATTGAATATTTTTCTAAGAACTTTTTTCTTAACTCAATATCAGCTTTTCTGATTGATGAAATGAAGTTTAAAGGTATAATAATAATACCACCAATGCTAATAGAATTTATTAAATTAATAATAAAGCATTTATATAAGTCGTTTGTATTGTATTTATCATATAATTCTTTATCTTTATTTTTATTTCTTGCTAGATACGGAGGATTTGTTAATACAAATTTATTAGTGTAATCTGGTGGATTTTTTAATGTATCGCGTTTTATAGCATTTTTATATTTTGGGTCAATATCATATGTTTCAATAGTATATCTTTTTTTGTTTTTTATAAAATTAATTAAATGACCGTTTCCTACAAATGGTTCAATAACATGGTTTACGTTATTAGGTATTTTCATATTAGAGAGAATATAACTAAAATTAGTAGTATAAAATTGACCGAATTTCTTTTTCTTCATTAAATAAAAAGTAGATATATTTTTAACTATTTTTTATTTTAAATTAAGAACAATTCTCCAAGTAGTAGGCTTAATTTTTATTGTTTTATTAGTATCATTGAATTCAAGTAAATTATAATGAGAAATAGCACCAAAATTAGGGTTGTTGCTTCTTAAAATGTCATATAATTCTTGAGTATGTCCGTTTGCTGAACTAGTAGCATTATAAAAAATATTAGCTTTCAATTTAACAAAAATTGCAATTGTATCGCCTGATTTAAAAGGAAAATTATATTCAACATTAACATTATCATTACTAAATCTATTGGGTAATTGTCGTTTGATTTGTTGAAACATGGAAACAAGTGGATTATTTCCAGTTGCGTAAGTATTAGTATTTAATCCACTTATTATTTCAAGTCCTATTAATCCAGGTATATTAGTATTAACTATATTATCTCTTATACCGGTAGGGTTTTTTATTAAATCAGTCACGTCAGGTCTATCAAAAAGATAGAAGATATATATTGTAAAAGAAAGTTAGATATAGTGGCATCGGTAGTGTTTCTAGAACTATTTAAGAACGTTCTATCATAATGGTATAATTTTTGATTAGATATATCGGTTGTTAGTTCAGTTTCAAAATTAGTTTTTTCAACAGAATCATATTTGAATGTATAGTTTCCATTAGAATCTACTTTATATTTAAAGTATTTGCCAAACGTGCTTGCTTTAGTTTGCTCGCAATGCATAATAAAGTTAGAACTGGAATCCATTGTAGAACTAGAATTGGCTTGTGCGTCTTGAACTTGTGAATTAGCATTTAAATAAACAGGTAAGTATAGATTGGCATTTCCTCTTAAAAGTTTAACTACATTGTAATTTGCGGAATGTAAGGTTCCATTATTAGTAAAGGTAGTGACGATTAGTTGTGCGTTGTCAATAGTATTATCAAATTGTAGCATACCATCTGACGGAATTGTTAAAGTACCATAATATTCAGCAAGAGTAGCTTGACTAGAAATTACGAGAGCACAATTAGAAGGAACAGTAATATCATCACCAGCAGCTGGTAATTGATTATTAGGCCAAGTAGCGGGGTCGTGAAAATATTTAACAGCATATCCAGCTTCATTATCAACAGTAATAGTTGAATTAACATTTAATTGTAATTCACCATTCAATTCCATGTGTTTTCCAATTAAGTCAATATTAGCGTTTACAAATTTTACACAAGTACTATTGGGAATAGTAATTTTACCATAACCTGCTTGTTGTAGCATATCAGTTCCAATTTCTATAATTTTATCTTCTGGAAATGTTAAATCACTTCCGCCAACAGGAAGTTGATTATTAGGCCATATGCTAGTATCATTAAAAGAAAATACCTCTCTAACAAGACCATCATCATCAACTATAATAGTAGAATCGGTATTTAATTCTACAACACCATATAAGTTTAATGTTTTTGCAACTAATTGAAGATTATCGTTTACAAATTTTAAAATAGAATTATTAGAAACAGTGACATTATCATATCCTAAAAAATGCAACATATTAGTATCAATTTTTATAGTAGTATTATTTCCTGGAGTAGTAAAATCATTACCGTGCGTTGGTACTCCAGCATTACCCCATGCATTTGTGTCATTAAAAAAGTATTCAGACATTATTAATATATAGTTGTATAAAATTATAAGTATAATGACTTGTTAGTCATAATAGATTTCAAAGTTAATCTTGGTATTTCTTTCATTTTTTGGACCAATGATAAATTTTCTAGCAATATTGCTGCCTTTTCAATCTCGTTTGCGATTGTATTTATTTTTAATATTGCTTTTATAAAATCTCCTAAAAATATACCCCAATATCTAAGTTCTTTAAAAACAGCATTACAATCATTTTGATTTTGACATAGGCACCATTTATTAACTAATTCACAAATATCATATTGAATATTATAATTATCTACGTTATTAAAAGCGTTAATTTCAATGTCTTTCCAATATCTTAATGTGCCGGTTATTTTTTTTAACATAAGTTTGGATTCGCTTGAAATATCTATATCCTTTAAATTATAAATTTTATTTTCGTCGGAAAGTCGTATGTTAGTAAATATACTAAATATAACAATAAAATCTTGTGGTGTTAATTTTTCAATCGTTTTTTCTTGTCTAATAATAAAATCAGCCATTGCTAAACAAGGTATTTCTTGAAGACAAATTGCGATTTTACCTTTCCTGGTGAGTTCTGCACTTTCTTTTTCAACAAAACCGTCATCATTTAATTTTGTCTTCATATCATCGATGCGGACAATTTCGTTGTCTAATATTTTACCACACATACCATAACTAGACATAACGTGTTTTTCAATATCGTTTTTGTTATACATTTGTCTTAAGACATAACTAAAGTTTATTTCAAGTTTTGATTGTTGCGATACATAACCACCATTAACTATATGACCGTAGTTTATTGGCGTTAAATGCTCGTTTCCAAATCTAAATAGATTTACAAGATGATAATTTTTACCTTTTTTATCAAGTCCTCTTCTACCAGCTCTTCCAGCAGCTTGTGTATATTCGGAACTAGTTAGATTTCTAAAACCTTTATCAGAATACTTTTGAAATGCTGTAAATACGCAAGTTTTTACTGGCATATTAAGACCTACCGCGAAAGTTTCAGTTGATATTAGTAATGGGATTTTTTTATCAGCAAATAAAATTTCAATCATTTCTTTATAAACTTGTAATACACCAGAATGATGAACGGCTACTCCTTTTTCAAGACGCTTTACAATTTTAAAGAATTCAATCGTATTGGTGTATTCTTGCCAGTTCAATAGTTTTTTTTGTAAAATAGAAATAGCTTCTTTTTTAATAGTATGGACGGCGTTAGAACCTTCTGGAAATAGAGATTGTTTTATAGAATCGGCGAGTTTATAGCAACCTGCTCTAGAGTAAACATATATAATTGCTGGCAATTCTCCTTTGTTTTTTAGATATTTTGCTACTTCGTTAATAACATATTCTTTTTTCATATAGATATTGTATTTGTTTAGAATTTTTTTAAACTTCGCAATTTTATGAACGTTTTCTTCGTGATATTCTTGTTGCATTTTAATAGGCAATGTTTGTTTTTCTAGTATGTCATCAATGAATTCTTTTTCTTGTGGTGAAAACCGTTTAATATTTGAATGATTGTTTAAGAATAATAAACCATAATGTTCTAATGGAACAATGCGTTTATAATTAGGACATAAAGCAGTTTTTCTTTCCGTTACATTTGAAATCCAATTACAGAGAGTTTCAGGATTAGATAATGTTGCTGATAAACCAATAACGGGGATATTATTTGGTAATTTAACAATAGAATCATTCCAAGCATCGCCTCTATCTGTAAAAAGATAATGCAATTCATCAAATATGACAGTGCCACATTCTTTTTCATAATTCATTTTGAAATCCAGAAGTTCTACATTTTCATTTCTGTGAAGGAGTTGATTTTGAAGACATTCGGTTGTCATAATAAGAACATCTGCTTCAGGATTATCTTTATTATCGCCAGTTATTAATCCAAATGATATACTTGGAAATTTATTTTTCCAAGAATTACATTTCTCATTTGATAATGCTTTTATAGGCGAACAGTAAATAACTCTTTTACCTTGTTTTACGTAGTGTAAAATAGCGGCTTCAGCAGCAACTGTTTTACCAGAACCAGTATATGCTGTAAGAACAGTGTTATGTCCTTCAATCATTTTGTATATAGCCCATTTTTGAAAGTTAGATAGTTCAAAAGGAAATTCTGTGAAAAGTTCACAGTTTAATTCTTGGGGAAATTCCCCGTCGCACGTTTCGAACATAGCTTGTGTTAATTCCATCTCTGTATAATTGAATTAAAAAAGTTATTTTTAAATCAATTAATTTTTTAAACCGTATTATATTATGTCTCCCGCAAATCCCCGCCTGGACAAAAACCAAAATTAAGAGCCATACTGTGTAGTGCTAGAAGTTGTTGTGAGTTTTTGTAAATCTTGACTTGTGTTATATTGTTTGGGGTATGATTGAGAGATTATGAAAACAAAAAACTTCAATTTTCAGAAAAAAAATTTAGTATTGTGTAATGCTATAATAACAAGTCAAGAAAAAGTGTTTATATATACAGTTGCCTTCTTGCTTTCAGTCAAAATTATAATGAAATACTAATATATAATGAATTTAGAAGGTATAACAGCTGATATTAAAAAAAACAAAGCAACTCACAAAATAGTAATTCTCTGTGGTGAAGATCATACTCCTTGTGGTTTTTTGGGATCTATGGCTGCAAGCGAACAAAGTATGTATAAAATGTGTGCAAAACCCTTATTTATTCAATCTGGTAAACAAATAGCGTTAGTTCAATGTTTAGAAAATGCAGGAATTAAAAGTAAAAATATAATTCTGTCGGGGGAGGGTGACTTAGCTAGCTCTGACCAAACTCCTATTTTTGCTGATTTAGGTATAAAATCTTATGATGATTTAAAACGCGGAGTATTCATTAAAGCACCATCTAGTGTAACTCTAGCAATGAGAAGAGGAGGCTATACATCAGCGTCGATGAATCCAAATGATTTAAATCCAGCATACGCAGCAGACATAATTAAAAAATTTTCAGAAAATCCTTCAGCAGAAGCTATGCTTTTTACTGTAGGTTCATTTCACCTACTTAGAGACACAATAGAGCAAACACTAATAGGAATGGGTCCAATGAGACAAATGAATTTTCACGTAATAAACGTATATGCTGAACCTAAAAATGGTGCGTTTGATGGAGCTATGCAACATATCGGTCAATTCCCACGAGCGATGAAATCTGCTATCTTCGGCAATCCAAGTGTATCACCTGAAATCATGAAAAATGCTTTTAAACAATTAAGATTAAACCATAGGTTAATGGGAGATGACCTTTATTTCGATAATTTATGTAGAAAAGTTATTTTTGATACAATTAGAATGGGTAGTATGAAAATGCCAGGTATGAGAATGTTACCAAAGAGAATGGAATTATTTGCTATGCCTGGATGTTCAGAAAAAGTTAAAATAGGAGGTCTTAAAAGTGAAAGTGCAAAATCCTTGAATGGTAAAACCGGACAAATAGTGTCTGTTAAAAATAATATTCCATTTGATGGATATAATCGGTTTCAGGTGAAAATTGGTGACGTAATGAAATCACTTAAACCAATGAATTTACAACTTTTAATAGATGACGATAAAGAAAAAGGTGAAGGACCTCCTACAACAGAAGAACTATATAAAGAAGCATTAGATGAAAATAGTCCATTATCTTTATCTGGAGGTAGAAAAAGACAATCTCGTAGAAAAAAATCTCGAAAAACAAGAAAATTCAGTAGAAAATCACGAAAAAGAAGAAAATCTCGTAGAAAAAAAACACGTAAAAGGAAAAGTAAAAAAAAGAAAAGAAGATAAAAAAAGGTCTTTATATACAGTTGCCTTTCTTGTTTTATGATTTTTTTGATTTTTATTTGTTTTTCTGTTTTTTGATTTTTATTTTATGTATAGAATACTACGCCTTCTACTATATGGCTGCGCTATTAGCGACTTACCACGCTGAGTAATAAACAGCTTTTGCGCGGTCATCATCTACCCCGTATACACGAATTGCGCTGAATACGCATCATCTATACAATCAAACGTATACGTTCTATCGTTAGGAGTTTTTTCAGATACAGCCCAAGTATCTAAGAATTCTTCTCCATCTTTCAACTCATAATCGGGTCTTCTCCAAACCTTTTCAACTTTGTATCCTATTCGTGCTTTAACTGTTCTTTTGGTTCTACGATATAATTTCATTGTTGTACAGTGTTCAGTCATTGTTTCGTTTTTGGTTCGCTTGTTAATTGATTTAATAAAGTCAAAATATAAAATCAATTTTTCAATAGTAAATAGATTATAAAATTATAATTACATTTTAATGAGTCTATTTTATCTATCCATTTAAACATGAAAGAAAAATGTTGTTAAATCAATTAATCTTAATACATGAAAACAGGATTGTCCAATGTCATAATACGATTTTCATTTATAATTCGTTTGCGAAGATCTTTTGGTATGCCGAACATACCCAAATGACTTATACCATCATAAAATTTTAATGCACCATTTATTCTTTTTGCAATTTTATCATTTACATTATCAATACCGACCGTTAAAAGTGATTTTTGATCTTGTTGTATCTTTTCGTCTATATTTGCGTTATAGTTTTCATCGGCGGTTCCTCCAAACGCTATATTGAATCCCCAAATAGAACCAAAACTTGGAATATCGGCTTGGTAAACAGCTACGTTCTTAAAAACACTTCGTAGTGTATGATGTATTGTGCTGCCACATTCATCAATATTCATAAAAGATCCAGGTCCCGACTGTGTAACAAATACGCCGTCTTTTGCTAATCTACCAGATGAGAATAAAAATTGATAGAAGTCTTGAGTATATAATGCGACACCAGGTCCGGCTTCGATGGGATCAGCAATATCCATGATGATAACATTGTATTTACGCGTATCATTCTCAAGAAAGCTTTTTGCATCACCAATTGCTAACTCAAGTCTAGGGTCATCGCAAACGCCATCGCTCCATTGCTTTAATTCTTGTTTACTAACGTCAACAACGACTTTATCAATATCAACCATGACACATAATTCGACAGAGGAATGTTTTAAAACTTCGCGTGCGGTTGCTAGCTCGCCACCGCCGCCAATATAAACACGTTTTGGATTTGGGTGCATTAACATTGCTGGATGCACTAACGTTTCATGATATACGTGTTCATCGGCTTCAGTGGATTGTGTTTTTGAATCTAAGACTAATGTTTTGCCAAACTGTTCGGTTTCAATAATTTGCACATGTTGAAAATCAGATTGTTTTTTGAAACCTAAATTTTTTAATCGCATTTGTATATTCCAATCTTCTGTCACTTCTTCGCGAAACCAATAACCAGATGTTACTGGCGGGGCTCCTTGTTTTTCATCTTCAGCGTTTGACGTCATAATAATTGATTTTATATAGTTGGTTTTAAATCAATTATTAACATTTTCTAGATAATCTCATATGATTAAGTCTTTTTAAAGACTTTTCATTGCGTTGTAATTCATAAAAGTGAATAGCTAGGAATAAAAAGTATAATGGGAAACTTGATAGAATTTTATATAAAGGTCGTTTATACCCGTGTTTTTTCTCGTATAAATCGCATATTTTCCAAGTTAAACTTGTTACACTAACCATAAATATGGTTGGAACAAATGCTTTGACTAGCTCAATATATGGTCTATAATACATTAAAAAGTAATATAAAAATATATTTATATTGTTTATTAATATGTTAACACGATTTTGTAGGAGAACTTTTTCTTGTTATAATGTAAATATGGAAATACCAATTAATTGGGAAACCGTGGATTCTAAAGTAAAAGAATTTAGTTTTGAAGGACAAAGTAAAATAGCGAAAGTAGTAAGTGTATATGATGGAGATACAGTAAAAGTTGTATTTCCAGTATTGAGTAAATTATTTAAATTTAATTGTAGAATAGTAGGAGTAGATACACCAGAAATAAGAACCAGAAATAAAGTAGAAAAAGAATATGGTTTGTTAGTAAGAGATAAATTAAGAGAAAAAATATTGGATAAAGTAGTAACAATAAAGTGCGGAGATTTTGATAAATATGGAAGATTATTGATAGATATACAAGAAAGAGGAGCATTGGCAGAAGAAACGGTTAGCGAATGGTTAGTTAAAAATAACTATGCGTTTAAATATGATGGCGGAACAAAAAAGGATTGGGGTGAATTTTTAAAGCAAAAAAAATAAGGCATATATAATATTTAGTAATGTAAAATGTTACTATATATTATATGACAAGTGTAGAAATGAAAACTTTATCAAAACTATCAGATGAACAAAAAAATATAAAAATATTGAATGAAAGTATTGATAAAATAAATGAAACATTAGCAGATGGCCTGAAAGCATATGAATTCATGCAAAAACAAACATCAAAGGCGAAAGGAACCGTTAATAAAAAATCACATGAGGAGGATTTAAAAAAATTTAAAGACAGAATAGATGCTTTAGAAGGGGTAAAGAAGAAAATAAAAAGTGAAATACTTAAATACGAAAAGAAAATAGCAAAAAAATCAAAAAAAGGCGGAAGAAGAACGCGTAAGAAAAGAGGTAAACGAACACGTAGAAGAAAATCAAAAAGAAAGAAAAGAAGAACAAGAAGAGCAGGCACATTAAAACAAAGTACAGAACCAGGTAAAAGAGGTTTAACAGACCGTGAAATAGAATTAAGAAGAGCAGGCACATTAAAACAAAGTAAAGAACCAGGTAAAAGAGGGTTGACAGATCGTGAAATAGCATTAAGAAAAGCAAGAAGAACAAAAAAGCTTGAGAAAGTTAGTGAAAATATGCAAAAATCATTGCGTCAACTATCAATATCATCACGTGAGAGATCAGCATCTCCACCAGGTTTTGATAATTTTATGAAAGATTATATTACACCGCCATCAACACCAACGTCAGGGGGAAAGAAAACAAGAAAAAAACGTCGTAGAAAACGACGACGTTAATTAAACAAAGTGTGGATTCATCAAACGTTGAATACTAAAATATGTAACAGGTTCTTTTTTGTTATTTAATAATTGTTTTAGTTGATTATCGGGTAAGATTTCGCGTTTATTTTCAGGATTTTGAAGGTTCTTTTCTTGAATATATTTGATAATATATTTAGTTACTTCAGTTCTAGCTGCTTCATATCCATTTGGTTTATTCATAAATTTACACAATTCTGATGAAATTTTACCAGGCACAGCAAAACCAGATGGTTTTCTATTGCCTTTTAGTTTGTTTTTATTAGCTTCTTTTTCAAGAACTCTCATTCGTTTGTTACAGTTTTTCTCTAACAATTTTACCTGTTTAATTAAACAGGTAATTTGAGTCTTAAATCCACTCAATTCGTTAAGAACATCGTTGAACTGTTGTTCTTTATTCGCGGCTTTTTTAGAACTTTGTTGGTTCATATATACCTACAACCTTGAAATATCTTTAAATTAATTTTTATATAATAAATATTAATTTATTTATTTACTTCTGATTTATTGACTTTCAGACGCACTTGAACCGGATGCCATTTGCCAAGATTTGCCTCCACTTTCGCCATCTCTTGGACCACCGCCTCTGGCGCGTGCTTTGCGTCTATTACCACCGGCACTGGCGCGATTATTATCCCAATTGCCATCGCGTTTGTTTTGGGAACTTTCCTTACGCATAGTAGCGCGTGTTTCGCACATCAACATGCCACTTTTGACACCTGATACACTGCCTGCTTGGTATGGGTGGTCGTTATTATCACTCTTTCGTAGTTCAAATTCAACGTATTCACCTTGAACAAGATATTTATATTGCTCATTTTCAACCTTAATGCCTGAATGATGAGCGAATACATCCTCGTTTGCTTGAGGACCTTCGAGAACGGTTACAAAACCGAATCCGGCACGGTTGTTAAACCACTTTACGCGACCAAGATAGCGAGTGCCATCGAAAACTGGAGTTACTGACTTACTGTCTGTCATTATATAATTCTTAGTTGATTTCTTTTTAAATAGATTTTAATATTATTATATATCTACATTATTGTAAAAAAGTTTTTTTAATTATTTATTCAAAGGTCATAACAATATCATTAGTAGCGGTGTTATGAAAGGTGCTTGCCCTACAACCATTTTGAGGATTATTTGCACTATTATTTTGCATATATTCAGAATGTCTAGCTTCTTGTTCGTTAATATAATTGTTAATTTCTTGTTGCGACATTTCTTCTATTATTATTTGTGGTTCAGGGTCTGTATATGCTAATCGTTTATACCACTTATGAATTTCACAACCTGCTATTTGCATAAATATATCACTATAAGTACACGTTCCCATAACAGATACTTCGTTATCGGGGCAAAAATTCCAAACAAAACATTCATCTCCACGGTATAATTTAACTATTATTTGATTATCTATTAAACCGTCTTGTGGTACGAATTTCATATTACAGTTTTCTTGATTCAATGTAATTCCTTGAAAAGTCATCTTGTTTTATTAATATTATTGGTTTTATTTATATTAATTCAATTTATAATAAAAAATACAGTGTTTTTCTCTCCCCAACTCACTGAAATATAAAAAATTATTTTTTAAATAAAATCCATAACATAACAGAAATTCCTGTAATTATTACTGTTCCAAAAATTATTTTTACATAACTTTTTTCATACCATTTTTCTGTTGTAATAATAGGAACTAACTCGGGAATTATAGCGAACTCATTGTAATCATTGCTATTTCTCTTTCCAAATAAATTCATATAATTTAAAGATATAACCTATATTTAAATGATAAATGATTTAAAAATAATAAATTAGATTAGATTAATATGGTTAGTTATTTAATGAGAAATAAAATTTCTTTGTTGGTTTGCGATATGGCAGGAACAGTTATAAACGAAAAAGGTCAAATATATAAATCTTTATTTAATACTTTAAAAGATTTAAATTACAATCCTAGCATACAAGACATGGAGAGTTGGGGAGGAAAAGAAAAAAGACATATACTAACACAACAAATATATAAAAGTGTATCAAGAGGAGAATATGTACCAACAGATTTAACCCATATGGTAGATATTGCAGAAGAAAAATTAATAGAAGATTTAAAAGATAATTACTTTAATAAGTCTGGTATTTCATTGGTGGATGATGGATTATTTAATTTTTTTGATTGTGCTAGAATAAATGGTATAAGAATAGTGTTAAATACAGGGTATTCAAAAGAATTTCAACAAGAAATAGTAAATCATTTTAACTTTGATTTACATGTAGATGATTTTATATCAAGTGAAGAAGTAAAATATGGTAGACCGTATCCATATATGATACATGAATTAATGGCTAGATTTGATATACAAAATCCAAGACAGGTAGCAAAGGTAGGGGATACTAAAAATGATATGAAAGAGGGAGTAAATGCTTGTTGTGGAATTAATATAGGAGTATTAAGTGGATTTGAAAATAAGAATGCTTTATTTGAATCAGGAGCGGATGTAGTTGTTAATAAAATAACAGATTTAAATCAAGAAGACCATTTGCCAGTTTTTTTATTGTAGTAATATATATATATATAATGGAAGAATTAGCAGGAAATCTAGATATGGGTGAACTACAAAAACAACTATTAAGTGATCCTAAAATGAATCAAGTCGTTCAAGAAGTATTAAAGAATCCGGAAGCATTAAACGAGTTTAAAAATTTTTTTAAAGGTGGAAGTAAATGGAGAAATAAACATAGAAAAAAAAGAGGAAGTGGTGGAAAACATAGTAAAGAAGCGGGATCAATGTATACACCAACGCCTTATCATAAATATTTGGGTAAGAATTTGAATACTTTTCAGTTTGCTTCACCACAAAAGTCAAAATATAAAGAAATGAAATCTATTAAGCATGAAAAAAAGCGTCGCGGTGCTATAGTTGATTTAATGACAGGCAGCCAATTTGGTCCTCTGCCACATAGAGAATCAAAAGAAGAAAAAATACATCGTTTGAGGAAAGAAGCAGAAGCTATAAAAAAAGCATTACTAGAAAAAGAAAAAAAAGATATAAAAGAGGGAACAAAAGTTTTGTATGGAGGAAAATGGAGCTTGAAATATAAACGAAGTATTAATTGTAGAAAACCAAAAGGATTTTCACAAAAACAATATTGTAAAAGAAAGAATAGAAAATCAAATAAAAAAAGAAAGAAATCACGTAAAAAAAGGAAGAGAAAGACAAGAAAAACTCGTCGTAAAAGACGTTAATTTTTGTTTCATAAATATATATGAAACAAAAAAGGGTGACATTTAATGACAAGGTTGAAATAAAGGAGTTTAGAAAGAATGATACAATAAATTGTGATACAAATAAATTACAAAAAAATAAATCCTTGATAATAAGATTTGCTATAGGTCAGATAATATTTTTATTATTAATTATGTTAAATAGTAAGTTAAATAAATATGATAAAGTTTGGTCTTATACTACAGTTACAACAGCATTTTTGATAATATATTTTATTATAAATTATAATTATAGTGTTTTATGCATTTTACATCCTATATGGGTTCCTTTATTAACATTTTTATCTTTATTCTTAACAAATAAATATCTATTATTAGAATCATTATGGTTTGTTTTAGTTGTACAAATTGCTTGGTCAGTATTGGATGGTTGTATTTTATTTGAAAAGAAAGGTGAATGGGGAGAAGGAAAATCTTTATTATCAAAAACATTGGAAATAATTACAGTTATAATTACTGTAATTTTAACATATTTAATTTGTAAATAAATTTAAATACATTAAATGTTATATTTATAGATGAACACTGAAAAAATAAAAGAAATAAATGAAAAGTTGTCAGTAAAAGAAGAAATATTTAAAGAACAAAGTAGATTACATGATCGGATTTTGTCTTGTCAAAAAAAAGAAAAAGAAATAAACAAATGGTTATGGCATAACTGTAATCATAATTTTGAAAAGGCAGATAATGGTTGGACTGATGATTTGTTAAAAAGACAATGTACTATTTGTGGATTATGGGAACATCCATATTTATACATAAAAAAAGATTGATTAACAATCTCCAAAAACTTAGTTTTTGTATTTAATAATTCAATTAGAAGTCCCAATCGCAATCAATGATATCATCCTCATCTTGTTCTTCTACATAATCGGGTTGTTCTTCAACATATTGTTCGTCGTCATTTGGGTCAACCCAACCAAATACTTGAAGTGTATTTTTATTAATAATTTTTCCATAATTTACAGATGTTTTATCTGTAAATCTAATTAATTCACCGATCATCTCATCTACGCCGGTAAATGGTGCGTAAGGCTCGGTGGGATTGAATGTTTTTTGAATATCAAATTTATTATCTTCAACCTTTTCTTCAGTAGTAGTTATAACTTCTACTGTAGTTTCATCATCGTCATTTTCAATCCCATCAATACCCTCATCGCCGTCGGTTTCAACGCCTTCATTTTCTTCATTATAATGGTCGGTCTTAAGTTCTTGTTCAACAGGTTTTTCAATAATTTCTACATGTTTAACAACTTCTTCTACAACTTGTTTTACCTCTGTAGCGACAACTTCTTCTACAGTTTCTTTTTTAGCAGCTTGTTTTGGAATATTAACAGTAGTCTCTTGAGTAGCTTTTACTGTTTCACCATTCATTGCTTTAAATGCGTCTGCTTCATTATCAAATGTAGGCGTCTTAGCGTTTGGAGTTTTTTGAGATACAGCCCAAGTATTTAAGAATACTTCGCCGTCTTTCAACTCGTAATCAGGTTTTCTCCATACCTTTTCACGCTTTTCTTTGTTGTTATTTTTAACAGTTGTTCTTTCAATTCTACGAAACATCTTTGGTGTTTTACCCTTAGAATTATTTTTCGTAGCAGTTGCTTTCTTAGGCTTACTGGCAGCTGCTTTAGCATTAGCCAATACTTTTTGTTGCTCCGAATCTAAACTAGTTTGTTCTAGTTTAGCTTCTTCTTTCTTAGGACGACCGCGTTTTTCGCCTTCATCATCAGTATCCTCAACGGCAACAATAGTTTTAGCCTTAGGCTTACGTCCTCTTACAGAACGAGGCATTTCATCATTCATTTGTTCCATTCTGGCATCAAGAACTTCTTGAAAATGTTCTTGCATGAGTTCAAAACTTTCTTCAATCGGCGGTTTTTCTGTTTTGTTTTGATTTTCGTTATGTAGTTGCCTCATAACGTTCATCAAATCAGTAATAAATACTTCGCCGAAATTGCGAACGAATTCAACGTAAAGTTTAGAATTCGAGCGTCCAATTTGGCTGTTAAGTTGTGGTAAACTCATAGTCATTGGTGTTAAACTCATAGTAGTAGTGTTTTTGATATTTGCTTGTGTATTCTGGATAGTTTGCATTCGTGTGTTGAAAATATCAAAGCAGAAAAATTCAAATCAATTTCTTGAAAAAAAACTTTCATGTTGGGGACCTTGTAAAAATTGAATTATTAAATACGCCTCTTTTTTAATTATGCTTTCATGTTGAAATCCCTATCTAAAAAATTGATTAAAAGTTTCCAACTTGGAGATTATTAATTAAATACTATACAAGTTTTAAGACAAATCAAAAAATGACTACACCAAGAAGACCAAGAAAATGTGGAAGATGTACTATGTTCGGGCATAATCGTCGTAGCTGTCATCTCAGTCTTGACGATCATATAGCCGCAAACATCGTATATAATATGGCAATGAATAACTATGAAAGACATTGCTATTTAAACGGACAATGGGTTGCGGCAGGAGGAACAGGTCATACAATTCCAGCTCCAAAACTGGATGATTACATGCCACCAAAGACACCATTTGAATTGGCGTGTCAAAATAAGTGTAAGGTTATTCACGAAGATACGTGCTGTATTTGTATGGAAGCATTAGGAGAAAAGAATATAGCAACTACGCCTTGTGGTCATCAATTTCATTTTGGATGTCTATCACAGCATTGTGATTTGAAAATAACATGTCCTACTTGTAGGGCGGTTATAAGACCAGAACTTAAGAAAAGAGATTTGACTGTACCGGGAAATGCTGAAATCGCAAGATTTTCGGCAAGAGCAGCAGCAACTGTTATAGAGACAATAGCTGGAATAACAGATGATGACGAGCAGGCAGAAATGTTTACAGAAGTAATAGTTCAAATAGTTGGTCGAGCAAGTCAAGCATTAATTGCTGGAATTAGCGAGCAAAATAGGTAATTGATAGGAAAAATAAAATATAAATATGTATTCTTAAATACGTATGGAAGAGAGGAGACAGCTTTTTTTATTTTGATGAGGAAGTTATCTTTCATGTTGAGCAAACTTTAAATAAATTGAATTAAAAAAGTTAGCTTTAATATTATTACCTAAAAAGCGAATAGACAAACTACAAGTTAAATCCAAGACTACCAAACACTACTAAAATGAGTTCCAAATTGAATAAGATGAAACCAGAATTGAAGAAGGCGATTATATTGGCTGTAAGACAGCATAACAAAACACGGGTTTTCAAAAAGAAGAACGCTGGCTTAAGGAAGAAAGCATTAAGACAGTTGAAACAGACTGTTAAACCAGTGAAAGCGAAGAAAACTAGCAATAAAGTCCTTAAAAAGACAACCGAGCAATCGCCCAACTTATCCAACCTTAAATTATATCGCCGTATATTAAGGTCTATTGTTAAGAAAGGCAAGGCACAGAGCGAAAAGGTATGGCGTTCCGTAGACCACTATAGCCTTAAACCCAACGAAGAATGGATCAATGATTGGGCTTACGACCATCGCAAGCCTACGGCAAGCACGCCTACATTTGTATTCCCATTAATTGAAATGTAAGTAAATTGATAGGAATTAATTGTATATAATAACATAAAAATACGTATTCTTAAATACGTATGGAAGACTGGAGACAGCTTTTTTTATTCGGATAATATAAATGGACGATATTATTAAGATCTCTTTTTTAATTTTTTGCTTATTTATATTATACCATTTTTTGATGAAACAACGCCAGTGTAAAATAAAAGCAAAAAAAGTTATTAGACAAAAAACTTATTTTGGTGTTCCTGGTAAAAAACCTCCCAATCTTCCAGTAAGATGGCATATTTAGAATTAATTATATATATTAAATATATATATATGACTAATAAAACTAGAAAGAAAAGAGCTGGACTTAAGTCACCTAGAAGAACAAAATTAAATAAAACTTTTAAAAAATTTAACAAGAAAGGCAAGTATCCTTATAAAAAAATAACAAAATCTATGGCTCTAGAAGATTTTAATAAATTAAAGAAGGTTGATGAATCAAATTGGCGTTCTATTAAAGGTATTCGAATGGTTGATTATGGAACATATAAACTTAGAGTAAGAACTAAATATAGAGGAAAGTCTAATGTAGAACGATGGAACATGACATCTCCTAGAGAAAAAATGTTAGGTTTTGCTCAGCGTTTACATGAAGGTTCTTATAATGCCAAGGGCAAAGTAAAACCAGAAGAAATTATTCGTTCTGCCATTAGTTTAGCTTGGTCTACTATTAATTCTATGAGACCTGCTTATGCAATGAATATGTATAAAGCACACGGTGCTACTCGTGTTTTAGATATTACGGCTGGATGGGGAGCAAGAATGGTTGGTGCTATGGCAGCAAATATTGATTATATTGGTATAGATAGTAATACAAAACTTAGACCAGCATATAATAAAATTAAAAATCTTATGAAAAAAGAAGGAAAAAGTAAAAGTAATGTTGTTTTAAAATTTCAAAAAGCAGAAACTGTTGATTTTAGCAAACTTGGATACTATGATTTTGTTTTTACATCTCCACCATATGAATATCTTGAATTATATGAAGGTATGCAAAAATATGATGGTGAAGTTGGACAAGCAAGTAGTGGTTTAAAATTAAAAGGAAGACCTGAATTTTATGATAAGTTTTTGATTCCAACTTTAAAGTCTGCGTATAAATATCTTCCAAAAGGTAAGTTTTTATGTTTAAATATGCCTGAAAGTATGTACGATGAAATAAAAGCTAGATGGAAACCTGCTGATAAATGCGACCAAGATTACATGATTTCAAAACGACACGGCAGTAGTTGGAAAGTTTCAGAAAGAAAAGGAAAAGAAAAAGTATTTTGCTGGAAGAGCAAGTATTTTTTATGGCAAAAATAAATATATAATCTAATTAATTTATATATTTATGCCAGGAAAATATATGCATCCAGCACAAAGACAAATTAAAAAATTACGTAAGAAAAAGAAAAAAACTCGTAGAAGAAAGAAAAAGGGAGGAATTTTACTTACTGGTGCTTTGGGTTATGGTTTGTATCAAACTCAAATGAAAGGTAAAAAAGCAGTTTTCAATTTGCCGGTTCAATATGTAGATCAACCACAACCAGCCGCAAAACCAACTCTCGCACCAGCAACGGGTGGCAAAAGAACTCGTAAAAGAAAACGTAAAAGAAAAAGTAAAAAAAGAAGAAAGACACGTAAAAGAAGAGGCGGTGCTGACAGTTTAAGAGATGGAATTAGAAAAATATATGAAGGTAAGAAATCTATGAATTTTGGTGTAATAGATTTAGGTCCAGGTAGTTGGGGAAGGCAATTAAATCAGTTATATGCCGAATATCTTAGACATTTAGAAGCTTTAACCAAGGGACAAAAAGTAGCAAGAAAGATAAAAAATTTCTTTAGAGATGCAACAACAAAAAAACCTTTAACTGAGGGAGAAGTTGATAGAATATTTTATGATGAAGCAATAAAAATGATAGATATATTAGAACGTAATTTCCAAGAACCAATAAGACAGTCTATAGAAGAAATCAATATGAATCCAAACGCTATGATTTACAAAGATATAGAAAGAGAGAGAGACCCTGAAAAAGACCGTCTTAGTCTGCAAATATTAGAAGAAAGACCAAGATTAGAAAGTTTACAAGAACAGATAGAAGGAAGTATATATGAATTAACACAATTAATAAGAGCGTTAAGGAGATCTAGAGCAAATAGTATTCCAAGACATGGTTCTTCAATTGAAACTAATTTCTCTGATTCTGGTTCTGATTTAAAGATGTTTGAATGATTGGGGAGAGAAAAACCCCATAATAATTAAATAATTATATTAGAGATAAAATAATCTTTAATATAATGTTGTTTCAAGCGATAGATGCAGTAAATAATATAGATTATAAAAGTCAATATGTAGTGGAAGTTTTATTTTGGTTAGATAGCGTAGCATTGGGGGCAATAGTAGGGTTAATTATGGCTTTAATTATATATTTGTTTGAGTTTACATTTGATGATTTATATAATGAATATTATTTATTATTATTTGTAGTATTTATAATTATTATATTGGGAATAGGGAATTATCATACGAAGATGAATTATAGACGATATTTGGATTGGATAAAAATAAAGAATAAACTGTATGGATATAAATAACTAATTAAACTAACTAATTTTTTGTCGAAGACAAAAAATATGGTAACCGCAGGTGGATTTGGTGGGGAGATAAAGGTTGATTTGTTAGTATGAGACCGAAAAATGAGTTAGGGGGGAAATAG
>Ga0222715_10000837_pt1 | contig 30513 bp, 28 predicted proteins | sample C33_9DmetaG_FD_165056 | JGI IMG/M metagenome (GOLD analysis project Ga0222715, IMG submission 165056) | Estuarine water microbial communities from San Francisco Bay, California, United States - C33_9D | ecosystem: Environmental > Aquatic > Marine > Unclassified | place: USA: California...
GATCCCAATGATATGTTACGGCAGGGCTTACACCATAACTTTATGAATGCTTGGTGGGCCTCTAGTATTTATACACCATCAGGTGTCCTTAACTTAACCGACAACCTTGAGAAATTAATTACTCGGAAAAAAGTAGAGTCAATTCCTTACCCTTGGACTGGCTTAAACGAAAAGCTTTATGGGATGAGAAGAGGCGAGCTTGTTACTATAACAGGGGGTACGGGTTTAGGTAAGTCTAGTATTACAAGAGAGCTAGAGCACTGGATTCTTAATGAGACAGAAGATAATGTAGGCATCATTGCTCTTGAAGAAAACTGGCAGCGTACCGCCGATGGTATTTTATCTATCGAAGCTAACGAGAAGTTATACATTGAGCAGATAAGAGAACAGTATGGCGACGAGCAATACGCAAATCTTGTTAATAAAGTTTTTACTGGCGGAAATGAAAACCGCCTTTGGATACATGCTCACTATGGGGCAACCGACTTTGATGATATCTTATCTAAGATTAGATACATGATTATTGGATGCAATTGTAAATGGATTGTTGTAGATCACTTACACATGCTAGTTATGAGCGCTGCCTTTGGCGATGAGAGAACTACTATTGATAATATTATGGGTGCACTTAGCCGACTTGTTAACGAAACAAATGTAGGCATGATATTAGTATCACACCTCCGTAGAATTGAAGGTAACAAAGGACATGAACAAGGCGTTAGTGTAGGCCTCTCGCACCTCAGAGGGTCTGCAAGTATAGCTCAAATATCTGACTGTGTTATTGGCTTGGAACGCAATCAACAATCAGATGATCCCCAAGAAGCAAACACAACACATCTTCGCATACTTAAGTCTAGATATACAGGTGATGTAGGGATGGCAACTCACTTGCTTTATGATAGAGATACTGGTAGACTTAAAGAAGTATTCATAGAAGAAGAAACTAGCGAGTTAGAATTATGAAATCTTTAGTCTTTGATATAGAAACAGATGACTTAAAAGCTACTAAGATATGGTGTATATCTGCGCTTGACGTAGACACAGAAGTTCAAGTATCTTTTGGACCTTCTCAATTGCAAGAGGGTTTGCAGCTACTTAAAGATGCAGATAAATTAATTGGGCATAACATTATTGGCTTTGATATACCCGTCATTAAAAACCTAACTGGCGTAGACTTAACAGATAAAAATATAGTAGATACTTTAGTTTTATCACGCTTGTTTAACCCAGTGCGTGAAGGCAATCATGGGCTAGAAAGATGGGGCTATGCACTAGGCTCTCCCAAGATTGAGTTTGAGGAGTACACAAAGTATAGTAAAGAAATGCTTAAGTATTGTGAGCAAGATGTATACCTTAACTATAAAGTATATGAAGCTTTGAAAAAAGAATCTAAAGGTTTCTCTAGAGAAAGCGTAACGCTTGAGCATGAGACCTGTAAGATCTTAGCTGCTCAAAGAACTCATGGCTTCTTCTTCGATGTTGAAGAAGCGAGTAAGCTGTTAGCTTATCTAAACAGTAGGACAGCTCATATAGTAAATAAAATAAATGAGGTATTCAAACCCAAGAAAAAAACTAGAAAGATATTTAAAAGATACAGCCCTAAAGGACGGCTGTTAAAAACAGGGATTGATAATTTTAATAAGGGTACAAGATTAACTGATGAAGAGTATGCAGTTATAGAGCGTACAAATTTTGTAGAAAGAATATATACACAAGAGTTTAACCCCGGATCAAGACAACAGATAGGCGAGTACTTAAAAGATTTTGGTTGGAAGCCTGTTGAATATACACCTACAGGTCAGCCTAAAGTAGATGAAAAAATTCTTTCTGAAATTAAAGGTATACCAGAAGCAGAAGTAATAGCTGAATACTTAATGCTACAAAAAAGAATAGCTCAAATTAATTCTTGGTTTAAAGAACTAGACGAAGACTCTAACAGAGTACATGGTTTTGTAAATCATAATGGTACTATCACAGGAAGAATGACACACCGTAATCCTAACATGGCACAGATACCCAGCACTAACTCTAGCTACGGCAAAGAATGTAGGGCTTGTTGGACTGTACCTAAAGGATATAAACTTGTAGGCATTGATGCGTCTGGACTAGAGCTAAGAATGCTTGCCCATTACATGAACGATGAGGACTATACAAATGAAATTCTCAATGGAGACATACACACCACTAATCAAAAGCTTGCAGGACTTGAATCAAGAAATCAGGCTAAGACTTTCATCTATGCCTTACTATACGGAGCAGGAGATGCTAAACTTGGAACAGTGGCTGGAGGAGGTAAAAGTACTGGAAGGAACCTTAGAAAATCATTTATTAGTAATCTCCCATCATTTAAGGCTGTTAAAGATAGAGTCGCTAGAGCAGCAACACGCGGCTACCTTAAAGCATTAGACGGCCGTAAGTTGTATGTAAGATCAGAGCACAGCGCCCTTAATACTTTACTACAAGGAGCAGGAGCTATTGTAATGAAGCAGGCATTGGTTATACTAGATAAGAAAATCAAACATTTAGATGCGCACTTTGTTGCTAACGTACACGATGAATGGCAGATAGAAGTCCGACAAGATCAAGCTGATGAGGTAGGTAGGCTAGGTGTTGAGGCAATCATTGAAGCTGGTAAGGTTCTTAAACTTAACTGCCCCCTCGACGGGGAATATAAAGTAGGAGATAACTGGAGTGAAACACATTGATAGGACAACTAGATTTGTTTGAAGAAACATATGTTTTATATGGAAAGATGTACGCTAGTGATGGTGTATATATTCCAGATATAATTTGTACAGGAGTTTATGAACATTGTAAAATGATTGAGGAATCAGACCCTTGGGATGAATACCTTTACACCTATATAGATTTTTATTCCGACTAAAGAGGAACTTGAAATGAAACCAACTAAAATAACAAACACCAAACCAAGGCATGAGCCTAACAGATTAGGTGATATGGCAGAACACTACGCTATCACTTGGTTATGGGACAACGGTTATCATGTCTTTAAAAACTGTGGTTGCACCGGACCTATAGACATTGTTGCTTTAGATCCCCAAGGAAAAGTAACATTGATAGATGTTAAGTCTTACAAGGATGGTAGACTAGCAGCAAAGACACCGCTTCAAAAAAAACTTAACGTACAGTACCTCCACTATAACTCCCTCACACGCAAATGTAGATTCGTAAGGCATCGCACATGAATATAGTAGAAGATATATATAAAAAACTAGACACCTTAAATGACGGACCCCTAGATCTTTCCGATAAAATTATAGATGACTTTGGCCTAGCCATGAAGGAAGCCATTAGGTCTTGGGCGACCCCTCAGAAAAAAGACAATAAATTTTATTTAAGAATGTCTAACATTGGTAAGCCCGCTAGAAGATTGTGGTATGATAAACAAACAGAACTTGAAAACAAAAGACTTGAACCTTCTTTGTTCATTAAGTTTTTATACGGCCACTTACTAGAAGAAGTTATTCTTTTGTTAGTCAGACTCTCGGGCCATAAGGTAACAGACGAGCAAAAAGAAATTGATATTGAAGGTATTAAAGGACACATGGATTGTAAGATTGATGACATTGTTGTTGATGTAAAATCTGCTTCCGGTTTTTCCTTTAGTAAATTTAGGCAGGGCATCCTAAGAGAAGATGATCCTTTTGGTTACATTGCCCAGCTAACAGCATATGAAGAAGCAGAAGGGACGACTGACTCAGGGTTTTTAGTTATTAACAAAGAGACAGGCGAGCTTTGTTTTCATCAACCCGATGAGTTAGATAAGCCTAACATTAAGAATCATATTAAAGATCTTAAAAAGAAACTAGACTTGAAAACTCCACCTGAATTATGTTATGATCCAATACCAGAAGGTAAGTCAGGTAACATGAGGATTGCTAAGAACTGCATGTACTGTCCTCATAAAAAAGAATGCTTTAAAGATTCTAATAATGGTAAAGGGTTGAGAGCCTTTAGATATGCAAAAGGATTAACATACTTTACTAAGGTTAAAGTTATGCCAAAGGTAGATGAAATTTATGAATGGTAAACGATCAAAAAAAATTAACAAGAAAGCAAAAGAACTAACTATAGAATGGTTAAAGACTTTGCTTAACGAAGAGGAAGCAGCTAAGATAACTAAACTTCCTCCTAATAACTTAGTGTATAACCGCAAAGGAACTGCTATGTCTATGCCTTATTCTTATAAAGGAATAAAAAGAAAATTAAAAAAATTAAAAAGTATAGAGCACTTAACTCTTAAGGATATTTAGTGGCTGCAAAAATAAAATCGGGCTTGCGTAAACGTAGAGTAAAAAGACCTGTGGAAAAAAAAAGCTACGATCGTAGTCTTAAAGGCTACGATTCTAATTGGGAGTATGAATTACACACAGGTATTTTAAAAGACTGGGACATCCATACAGATACAGTTGATTATATTGTGGAGCATACATACCACCCTGATTTTATTAAAAAAATTAAAGGGACTACAATTTTCTTAGAGGCAAAGGGCCGCTTTTGGGATCACGCAGAACACAACAAATATGTATGGGTAAAGAAAGCATTGCCTAAAAAGATAGAACTCGTGTTTTTGTTTGCCGACCCCGCAGCCCCGATGCCCGGAGCAACGCGGCGCAAGGATGGTACTAAAAGATCACACGCAGAATGGGCTGAGCGTAACGGCTTTAGATGGTACAGCGTGTACAACATACCCAAAGAATGGATTGATTCATCGACGCGACTTGAAATAAACCCTGACTATCCGGAGGAACAAGAGTGAAACAAAACACAAAGAAAAAACTTAATGACGCGACACCCGAAGAGTGGGATAATGTATCCAAGCCAGCCCACTATAACAGCGGAGACATTGAGTGCATCGACGGAATAGAAGCCATGTTAACAAGAGACGAGTTTATAGGTTACTTGCGCGGAAACAGCATGAAGTATCGCTGGAGATTCCCGTACAAAAACGGAACAGAAGATCTGAAGAAAGCAGAGTGGTACGAGAAAAGACTACTAAGGATTCTGGAGAGTAATGGATAAGAATTATGTAGACAGGAAGGCTGAGCGTAGGGATAAGTACAACAAGAAACGCAAAGGCAAGGTTACTAAAGATCATAAGAACTTTAAGAGTATTAGGCTTGAAGAAATAAAAAATTTTGAGGACATAGAGGATTTAAAAAATGGATCAATATCAACAGTACATTCACAAGAGTAGGTACGCACGTTACTTAGATGAGGAAGGACGTAGAGAAACGTGGGCTGAGACAGTCAACCGTTATCTTTCTTTCTTTGTAGAACGTAATCAACTAGGTGCGTCAGAAGCCGAAGAACTTTTCAATGCTATTGCTGATCAAAAGGTAATGCCGTCTATGCGTTGCATGATGACAGCAGGCCCAGCTTTACACCGTGACAATGTTGCAGGCTTTAACTGCTCCTACCTCCCTATCGATAGCCCCCGTTCTTTTGACGAGCTTATGTATATCTTGTTGTGCGGCACAGGCGTAGGCTTTAGTGTAGAGCGGGACTACGTAAGCAAACTACCAGAGGTGGCCGACAGCTTCCATGAGACCGACTCTACGGTTGTTGTATCTGACAGTAAAGTAGGATGGGCCAGTGCTTTCAGAGAGCTTATAAGCCTGCTGTACGCCGGTAAGATTCCTAAGTGTGACTTAACTAGGGTACGTCCTGCTGGAGCTAGACTGAAGACCTTTGGCGGTAGAGCCAGTGGACCACAGCCTTTAGCAGATCTATTTAACTTTACTGTTGATCTGTTTAAAGCTGCTACAGGCCGTAAGTTAACGTCACTAGAGTGTCACGACTTGGTATGCAAGATAGCTGACATCGTTGTTGTAGGCGGTGTACGGCGCTCTGCTTTGATCTCATTAAGTAATGTAACCGATAACCGCATGGCTAATGCTAAGAATGGTGAGTGGTATTTAAGCAACGGGCAGCGAGCCTTGGCTAACAACAGTGCTGTTTATTCTGAGAAGCCTGACTTTGATACCTACTCTTCTGAGATGAAGCGTTTGTATGATTCTAAGTCTGGTGAGCGTGGTATCTTTAGCCGCATTGCAGCTCAGAAAGTAGCTGCGCGTAACGAACGGCGGGACGCTACACATAAGTTTGGTACTAATCCTTGCAGTGAAATTATTCTCAGGCCCTACCAGTTCTGTAATCTATCAGAGGTTATTGTTAGAGCAGATGACACTGAGGATACCCTTATAGAAAAGGTACGGGTTGCTACAATTTTAGGAACTCTTCAATCTACTATGACTGACTTCCGTTACCTACGTAACATCTGGAAAAAGAATACAGAAGAAGAAGCATTGTTGGGTGTGTCTATGACAGGCATTATGGATTGCAAACTAACTAACGGCTCAACTGGTGATGAAAATTTAGGGCGGCTCTTAGAAAACCTTAGAGACGTTGCGATACTTACTAACAAAGAATGGGCAAATAAACTAGGGGTTAATCCTTCTGCTGCTATCACTTGCGTTAAGCCTAGTGGTACTGTTTCACAGTTAACTGATAGTGCTAGTGGTATTCACCCACGCTTTAGTGAGTATTATATTAGGACTGTAAGAGCTGATAAGAAAGATCCATTAGCTACAGCAATGATTGACAAAGGCTTTCCGCACGAAGAAGACGTAATGAATAACTCTAACTGGGTATTTAGTTTTCCTCAAAAGGCTCCTAACAAAGCGGTAACTGTAGAAAGCATGGGGGCTATGGAGCAGTTAAAGCTGTGGAAGATCTATCAAGATAGCTGGTGTGAGCATAAACCCTCAATGACTTGTTACTATAATGATGATAACTTCTACTCTGTTTGTCAGTGGATCTGGGAAAACTTTGATAGCGTCAGTGGCATTAGCTTTCTTCCTGAAGCAGAGCACGTATATAAACAAGCTCCGTACCAGAAGATAGATAAGGATACGTATCAAAAGCTTTTAAAAGATATGCCTAAAGATATGGAGTGGGACATTGAAGAATCAGATGATAACACTGAAGGTACACAAACTCTAGCCTGTGTTGCAGGAGTATGTGAGATATGATTGAAGGCAACTTACTTTCTTTTAGAATTTTTATAGACAAGAAAGGTAAAGTAGTTACAGAGTTGAGTGGCCTACCTGAAAATAAAATTAATACTGTATTTAAAGATGAGTACACTCGCTCTTATATACGTACCATATTAAGGGAAGGACACAGTAAACTAGATGGTTTACATGCTCACTTAGAAAATCAAATAGGGGCTTTATAATGGACGATATATTTTTCACACCCGAAACAAGGCTAGCAACTGTCCTAAGAATTAACTCAGAAATTATTTCATCACTAGCCAGCGTAGAACTAATGGAGGAAAACATTGAAGTCCTTACACGGCTTCTAGATGCTCACTCAAACTTTGTACTGTCTGTCTCTGATAAAGTTATACAATCAGAACGGTTAGATATTAAGTCGGTTAAGTAATTACCACTTAGCTTTGTCGGCCCAGTAAGCAGCAGACATCTTTCCTTTTTTAATGTTTTTAGCATGTCTGGCTTTAAATGATTTACGCTTTGCTTTCATGCGATCAGACTCCCCGGCTTTAGGTTTACCTGCTGTGCTAGCTCCCTGCTCCCCGAAGCGAATAGTTTTAACTTTATCGCCTTCTTTGGCTACAACAACATGAGATTTTTTAGGATGCTTAGGGGTTCTTTTAGGTTTATTATAACCACTAACTCCTGCTCGTTCTAATCTAGGGTCTTTACCTTTTGTCATTTAAAATCTCCTCTTCCTTCTTAGTCAACCAAGATAATACAAACAATAAAAATGTCACACCAATAAAGCGCATCATACCTTTCTATGCTTTCTAGTTTTAGCTGCAATCTTTTTAGGTTGCTTGCTGTGCTGCTTACCAGCCTTAGTATCCTTACGTTTCTTTGCGCTTGTCTGAGCGTACTCAGCAGAGCTTAGAGACTCCCTAGCCTTTTTAGGTAGGTAGCGTTCTCCTGTTTCACTAGACTTCTTACCAGACTTAGTACCCCAGTCCTGTTTTGTCCAAGCCTTTAAAGACTTCTGAGGTTTCTTGATAGCCATTACTTATACCCTCCACCCTTAGCCTTGTATTCTTTAGCTAACATCTGAGCCTTACGAGCCGACCACTGACCAGCCTTACCACCTTTAGTCCCAGCTTTAATCTTATTAAAAAGATTTTTACGCATAGTAGGCTTAGTATAATTACCCGCTTTATTAACAGTAGATTTTTTATCAGTCATTTTTATTATTCCATAAATCAAATAAGACACGAATCTTTTCTTTTATTGTTTCTATATCGCCGTGCATTTTAGCAAGCACAATTACAAGCGTAACAAAGCCCATCATAATGGGCCACGTAGCGTTTACAAATTCTACTGAGGTCATTTAATAACTCCACACCCAAGGCCTCGGCCTGCTTTCGCTCCACTCTAAATCGTCAAGATGAATAAAACGGCCAGTCCCTTTTTGTTTTACGCCTATTCCACTTAGGCCCATGCTTAGTGCAGCTTCTAAAAGCCTGTGAGCTTGGTTACCAGACACCGCTATGTCTATAGCCCTCCCGGATACATGCGCCCCTACGGCCTTCTTACGAGCTTCTATGGGGTGTTCAGCACACCTGTATGCCGAAGTAACTACAAAAGGAAAGCCTAACTCATATCGAAGAGCTTCTATTTTCTCCATGAAATCAGCATTCATCTTGTACTCACCACAGTGCTGACACTTTAATTCCTCTTCTGTAAAATATTTCATATTAAATATCCGTATTGTGTGGTATAAACAAGGATGCTTTTTTAACTCCCTCATTAATGATATCAAGCTCAGTATTAATATCTGAGTTAACAGCCGTTACAATGCCAGCAGTAGTTATGCTAGGTTCTGCAAACTTAGCGGCTACAGCAGTGGCAATAGCATCCACATCAAGAGCTGATTGTGTTTGAACTACACGCACCAAGTTACTTACAGTGATTGGATAAATTGCCGTACCAACAAAGTTATAATAAGGAGTATCAAAATCATCTGAATATAATACACCGTCAACTTTTGTTTTAGTGACATCTATATATAACTTCCAGCCGTTAATAAGAAAGTAAATATCCCCACTAAACTCCCCGCCACCTACGGCATCACCGCCTGTAGCCCGTATAGCAGGAACAAAAGCAGAATTTGTTTCGTACTGTGTCCATTCTTTCCATCCAGAATAAAGATCTGTCTTAATGTTAATAGAAGTTTCATTTTCATTAACGTATATGAGCTTGTTGACACCATCAAAAGTTAACTTCTGATTACCCCAACGCCCATTAGCAGGATCATAATCCGACCAAAATTCAACATGCCCGTAATTGAGAACGATGCTAGGCATTATTGAATACGCTCTTTCCAATTAAGCGCAATATTTAATTTGGTGTCAGTAGTCGGTGCCACAAAATGACCGACCATAAACGTCCAAGCTGACCGTGATGGGGGTGTACCTTCTATGTCACCATCTGCTGCCGCACCAGCCCAACCAGATCCGTCAACTGCACCCAGCGTAGTCTCATAGTCTCGTGGGAATGTAGCAGTCTGAAGCGCCACGCTGGTCACATTTCCTGACCCGCCACTGGTAGTAGTGAATGAACTACTGGCAAGGCCTACGTCTAACAGCGCATCTGTTCTACCTTTTACGCTTGCTACGCTTGCGTTTAAGGCCGTGATAACCGCTGTGCCTGCACCACTAACCGTTATGGTATCGCCGACAACAACATTGGTTGTACTATCCAAGGTAAGTTCTCGGACAACCCTGTCATTATCAAGCGCCGCCAAAGAAGTGTACAGTATTGCTGAATTGCCGCCAGTGAATGCCAGATAAACAGTGGTATTGTTTAAAGCATTTGGCCCAGTCTGACTTACTCCTTTAATCATTACGTCGTTACGATCATCAAACAAGTGCCTGTTTTGGCCTGTAATAGGATTAGTACCTAAAGTTAAAACCGCAGGATTTGCAGCCGTAATAGACGAAATAGGTTGTTTACGAACGCTTGTTGTTGTTTCAGCATTGACCTTTAACGTGCCTTCTTGAATAGTATTAAAGAATTTAGTTAGATCAATTTCGCCATCACCTTTAATCGTTGCCTCTAAGATCTGTTCACCATGTGCGAGATGCTCTGCATCCTTATCAAATTCCACTGTGGTGTATGTTTCTTGATTGTAATTTTCGCCTCGCAAGATACATCGGCCATAAGCCCTGACCTCAACCCGACGATCAGTTTCGGCGCTGGCTGCATCAAAAGCAGTCAATTGCAATTTCTTAGGCAGATATAAGCTGTGATTTTCCAGCCCGTTAATCTGCTCAACAGGCCTTGCCGAAAACACATACTTAGCACCAGTTAATGCGCCGTCTAAAGTATGGCTCCTGTCGTACAATTTCAGAGCGCCTTCTTCCATTATGTCCGCATCGGACTCAGTATAAACAGCAGCGCCATAGGCATACATAAACTTATTGCCCGTGTACTGTGTACCATCAAGACATTTAAGCGCCCAGCAAATTGGCCTGTTTGGATTACTTACAGCGTTATGGCTGGCTTTGTTCTCCATGTACATTTCATGACATACCAGACGTTCGCCTTGGTAGTAAACACCCCAGCGAATCCGTCCACCACCAAGATGCTGATAATCAATCCAATACAAGTTGGATTTGGTCACATCCAAAGTCATGCCAGAAGAACCTGACCCATCCAATTTATCTTTATTCCAACTGGACTGTGGAATTGGGTCGTTTGTAGTTGCACCTTCAAATGTTTTTCGATGAACTACATTCAAAGTGCTGCCATTTTGCTGAAAGAAGAAACCATCGGTAGCATCAAATGCTCCCCAGTTCTGAACCAAACCCGTTTGGGTTTTTGTGTCCAGCCGAGTAGCAATGGTGAAAACAGTGGATCCGCCAGCCAACGCAGGATGATATAAATTACTTGTGTGAGTTGCTTGATCGTTGGCCGTATCGCCAACAAGTAATTTTACCGCTTGAAAAGTAGGCTCATGAGTTACAGTCGCCGTTCCAATCAAAGCATTACTAAATGCTGCTGGCCTAGTATCTTTCAGAAATAAATATTCAGCAATCAACTTCTGATTACTTACTCGCAACTGATTGAACGCAGATAATTCTGCTGGGCCTTCACCAAATCTAACTTGACCCGACCCAAAACGGTCAATATTCCAACCGTATTCAGGGTTATCCCATCCCATTATATTTTGAGCGGGAATATAAAGATCATAGATATTCGCCGTTGTAGTCGCTACTGTCGTAAGGCCATCAGGATCGGTTAATGTTTGTCCTGCAATAGGCTCAACATTATTAAGTCTATCAGCTTTAGAATAGTGAACAGATAAGATACCCGTAGTTCCATTATCCTGTACACCGTGGAGGTGGACCATCATAGTAGGCCCACTGTTTCCACTGATGGTATACATCCCGCCTATTTTCCAGTTATAGCTATTATCGTTTTGATTCTCAAAACCTATTTCAGCAGTGTGAATCATATAGACTCTATCACCAGTAGACTCAGGAGGAATCCGTGTGTACCTTTTTTCTCCAGCCATTATTTAACTCCTTTAAGTATTACTATAGTTACGTTCTTGTGCTGGGTTAACGCTAATAGTCTGTCCAATTGCACTTGTAATTTTATAGTCTGTTTTGACCCATTGACCACCACTTAAGCCAATACCAATTACAGTAACATCTTGGTCCCCATCTGTTCCGTTACCGGCTCGCCCAGCTTGATTGTTTGATGTATAAGCAAATGACCAGTTTACAGGCGATCCTGAATAAGTTCCAGTAATATCTGCATTGTCTTTATCGTCAACAAGAACTGCTGTGGCAGTACCATAAGCATCTTGAGAAGTATTTCTAAAGAACATCCAGAACTTAAAGTCTCCTGATCCAGCGTTGGCCCCGAACACAATAGTTCCTGAAGCAATTGTCGGATAATTAATTGCAGGGGTCGTGGTTCCAAACTCTAAATACGTAACACTTGGATACTGGTTTGCATTTAATCCATCAATAACAGTACCAGCAAGACCATTAAGAGTATCACCAATAAAGAAAATAAGAACGTCAGCAGTTTTACCAGTTACTGTCCCTGCCCCAGAATCAATATCTGTAGCTTGACGCATTAGGTATTGCATTTTTTCATAAATTTGAGCAACCGTAGCATTACCTGAAGCATCTGTAATAATGTAACGATAGTTTTCATTTACAGTATCTTCATTAATATCTCTAGTTTGATTAGTTCCAAAATATTCTACAGTAATTAAGCTGTGGATAGAAGCAACAGAGCCACCGCTTGTATAAGATCCGGGATCTGACACAATAGGATAGGTAATAGTATTTACGTCTGTTACACCTATAACACCTTGATAGTTATAACCGCTGGGGGTGCTCCCTGTAATACTGACGTAATCACCATCAGCATATCCATGAGCTGTTGCGGTAGCTGTAACAGTACCAGCTGCCCAAGTAGCAGCACTGATGCTAGTAGAACCACTAATATAAGCATCGGTATTAACAATTTTAAGGTCGGTTGCATTTGATAAAGGATAACGATAAGCAATGTAGTCTAAGGTGTTAGCACCAATACTGGCGTTAGTACTAGACGAATAAGTTTTACCTTGCTCTCTACAGAAGACTTTAAAGGAAGTAGACCCACCAGTATAATTAAAGTCTGGAGTACCATCGCCATTAGTGTCCTCATAAATTTTAACAGCTTCGTTTACTTCATCTGGGTATGTAAATGTTACAGGCGCTAGGGAGTCAAACTGATAGTAGGGCGTTGCGCCTGCGCTAATTGCACCCAAAGAAATAATGTTCATATACTCAGCTGTTTTAAAACCGCCCCCGCTTGGGTCTGTTTCTCGCCAACCAGCAGAACGAATGAGGTTTCGTGTAGTTGTATCGGCAGGAAGCCAGCCGTTAATAAAGTCAAACTTTTCTGGAGTAATTGCCTCTAAAGGAAACGGATAAGAAATAAGAGAAGCTTGGGCTTTCCATTCTTCTTTTAAAAATGAATACAAAGCTTGAAGCGTAACGCCCCCAGTAGCGCCAGCAGCAGTAATATTTGTACCACTAACAAGCTGTATAGTTTTATTAGTTGTGTTAACAACAACATCTGTGTTATAGACAAGAGTATCTGGGTCTGTTACTGTAGCCATAGTTTTTTTCCTCTAAGTATTAAGTTTTATAATTTCTGTCAAATATTTGACTAACAGGAAAGGAGGAATTAGATGCCCCCAGCTCAAAATTAGCCGCTCTAAAATAAACATAGTTGATACTATGTACAACAATATCTACAAAAGTAGATGCTTGGTAGGTATATGTATATTGAAACGTAGTTCCGCTATTTTCTATACCTGCTAATTCTGTAGTAGTTCCTGCAGAATATATACGAACTTCAGAATTAGCCTGAAGTCCCGTTAAAGTTAATGTAACTTGGTTTTCTATTACATTTACAGTAGCGCCTGTAGTTCTAATAGTAGGTGTAGTTCCGTTAGAGCTTACGCTTATGTCCAAAGTTCCACTGCCTACGTCTACCCATATTGTTTCTTGACCAGTGCTTCCGTTGGAGGCAGCATACCCAGTCCCTTTGCAGTCCCAAATCATAGAACCTGTACCCAAGCTAGTTAACTTAACGGCGTGTCCCCCTGAACCTCTTGTAAAAGAGCAATCAGTTAAGTTATTTAAATTTTCTGTTGTGACAGCTTGAGCCCCTGTCGATTCGGTCACAATACACTGGTCTAATACTGCTCCTGTACCTAATGTAATAGGGGCACAGTTTACAAAAGAACATTCAGAAGCTGTTGAAGCTGCTACAAAAGACATACCAGAGCAGCCTGAAATACTGTTGCCTTTAAAGCTGTGCGCTGCAGCGTCAAAACTTAACGTGCCTGTCAGGTTCTCAAGCGAACAGCCGTACCAGTTACCCGTCTCAACATTACCGTCAGAGAAGTCAATTCCAAAGGTGTAAGAATCGTTTCCTACAATAGAAATTCCGTTACGTCCTCCCGTTGTACTTACTGGCTGTCCTAGCGAAAGGCTGTTAGTCCCAGATCCGCCGACTACATTTATTCCAGCAAATGTTAAAGGAACAGCATCAACTACACCGCCTTGATAATATAAAGGCTCTGCCGCAAAGATCTTAGAATCTTCGTCTGTAATCGTTGAAGCTGCCGCAGTTGTATCACCCAGCGTCACAGTCCCAGCAATTTCAATAGAAGTGTTTGAGTCATTCAATGCTCGGACTACGCCATATCTTTGAGTCGCTTCATTCGTAAGTAACTCATTAAACAAACCAAGCGTTGACGTTCCTGTTACTATTAGACCATTGCCAACATCGCAAGCGTCAAGAATCAAGTTATCAAATCGAGCCGTAGTACCGCCAACATCAGCGAACACTCCGATGTGCGTTATGTTCGATGTGTTTAACGTACCAGCACCGCCTGATCTAGTTTTAGTTGGATCAAGAATCATCCTGACCCACCCACCAGCGTAATTATCAGAGCCGTAATAAGTAAACAGCGAGTAATTGCTTGCTGTGGGCGTCCCTGAGCTTAAACAAATACCAAAGCCATTCGCCGCTTGAGTATTTAACAAAGATGCCGCTAGGAAGTTGCCCCAAACATAAATCAATTGTCCTGCTTCTGTCGTTGAAAAGTTCAACGCCGAAGGCAACGCAACAAACATGGCAACGCCTTGCTTGCTCACCTGTACGGTGATTGCAGTTGATCCTTCTATAGAACCATCGGCAGCAGCCGCACTTGGCGCGCCACCAGAGCCAGCATATTTAACAATGGTGACAGTATCACTGCCGTTATTAGCAGTAAACTGTCTACCATTACCATCCCATGCGACTGATACAGTCATTAGGCATCACTCGTTTCTGTAGCTGTAAACGACATATATATATATCTCCCGTTAAATTTTAATAGTTTTTTGAATTACAAGACCACTAAGAACACTGTTCTCAAATCTTTTATAGAATGAATCAACTGCCGCTCCTGAAGGAACAAGCCTATATAAAGTTCCATTAGTATATGTATACTGATATACATCCCCATCAGCTATTGTTTCAAGAAGTGTAGGCTCACTTGAATAACCACTAGCATAATCAATCCACTGAAGCTTTGGTTTTCTTGTAGCAGCAGACTCTGCACCAGTTACATACTGGATTATATTACTAAAAGAAATTGACTCTCCCCAAACACCGGGAGAAACTTCAAAGCATATCGTGTCATCTTTAATCTTGTGTTTAGGCATTGGACCCATAGGGCCTTCGGGGCCTTCAGCACCTGCTATGCCTTGTGGTCCTGCAACACCATCAAATCCTTTAGGGCCTTGTGGTCCTATCTCACCTTGAGGGCCGTCCTTACCATCACGACCTTGTACTCCTGCAGGCCCTTGCTCTCCTTTAGGCCCTCTTTCACCCTGTGGTCCTGCCGGACCTGCAGCGCCTTTTAAAGCTTTTAAACGACGCTGTTGCGCTTCTAAAGCTTTAGCGTCTTCTGCAGCCTTAGCAATTTTAAAGATTCGTTTAATAGGATCAGAGTCGTTACCGCCGCCTACAAAGCCTAGACGCTTGAGAGGATCTTTCTCACCAAACCCTAACTTACGTAATGAATCAGCCATTATCTATCCTTACTTAATAAACTTAAACCACCCTTAGCTTTATTTTGTCTTGGGTCTGCTTTATCAAACTTAGAAGCAAAGGTGCTTTTAAATTGTTCAGGGTCAAAAAGAATATATGAATAAGGACTTTCACCTTTTATTCTTGCCTCTAGTTTATTCTTATACTTAACGCTGTCAAAACCGAAATCCTTTAAAACGCTTTGAAGTTCTTTGTTTACTTTAGCATTATAAATATTATAGCTTAAGCTATCTTCTAAACCTTCTTGCGACAGCTCCATAACTTTATTTATATACGGAGATACTTTGCGCTTTATAACACTAGAAACAGCTTCTGAGTTTACACCTTTTTGATTAGCTTGCTTAACAACAGCAGAGACAAAACTATTTAGGTTTTGACTATTTAGTATTTCTATTGCTCCCCAGTTTCCATAATCGTCTTCTATAACTAAAGGGTTTTTAACATTTACATATCCTTTAGTAATTGCTTGAGGCGTATCCATTCCTGTCTGTTCTAACGCAGTAAGCATAGTTTCTTCTGACACTTCTTCTTTTGGTAAAGCATCATACTTTGTAAGTATAGAAGTTGCCTGACCTTTAGAGCCTACGTGAGTTCCAAGCTCTCTGGGCATAGCAAAACTTAATTCATAGTCAGTATCAAAACCATCAGAAGTTCCTCGATAGACAGGTTCTTTTTCTTTAGAGTCTTTTAAAAATTCTTTTAACGCTTTGTCTCGATCAACTTCTCTAACTACATCAGCCCGTAAAGGAACATCAGGAACCTTAAAAGATTTTAAAAGCTCTTGTTCTTCTTCGGTTAGCATAGATGCTTCAAAATCTAAAGTCGTTTTCTCTTGCTTTTTATCAAACATAGGATCTTTAGATTCTTTTACTATTTTTTTCTGTAGTAAAACATCTACTATTTTTTGTTCGGGTTCCCGCGCTTTTTGTGTTAGACCTTTAGAATCTAAGATATCTTGTATATGGGCTTTTGCTTCGTCCCCAAATTCATCTTCGTACTCGCCAGATAGTTTATATGTTTCTATTTCATCATCTGTATAGTCCCTAGCTCTGCTAAAGGCTTCCCCGCCTGTAATGTTTCCTTGATCGTCTACAAACTGCGGAAACTTTTCTTTCAGCTCATCTATGGTTAAATCGTGTTTTTCTTCAAGCAAAGCTTTTGTCTCTAGTTTTATAAAATCCTCAAACTCTGGATCATCTAATTCAGAAGGCATATCTGAATCAGTTCTATAGACTTTTAAAATCTCTTCAGCCGCTTCTTCAGCCTCGTCATCTTTAACCATACGTTTACTATAATCTTTAATTACATCTTTTAAACTCTTCGATATAATTTTAGTTAATCCACCTGCTACAAAATTCATACGTTGTAAAGGATCTTGCCTGTCTTCTATGTCTGTAAAAGCTGTACCAGCCTGTTGGTTGTAAGGCATACCTGTCATTTTATCTATACGTTGATCAGGCTCAGAAGGAGCGTTAGGTACGTCTAGTACTTCACCGCCTTTAGCTAATTTAATTTTAGGTTTTTCACCACGTATAAATTCTTTTTCAAATTGACGAGCGCCCGTCCTAATTTCTTTTCTTGTTTCTTTAGGCAGTGCAGAATAAAAAGGCATCATACTTACAAAAGGATCAACAAGAGTGTATCCTTTAGCTGCTGTTAAGGCTTGTCCTACAAAAGGACCAGTAACTCCTGCGACAGGCCCTGCGATAGGCCCTAAAAATTCTGAAGCTTTTGAAGTTCTTTGAGCAACATCTAAATAAATACCATTACCACCCCAACGAGCCAAACCATCTAGTAATAATTCATTAGGTTCTTTTTTCTTATATTCAGAATCTTTATTAAAAAGCTCATTTCTTTGATAGTTAAGCATCATAGCAGCGCCCTGCATTGTCAATGCTGTTCCTAACACCTTACCAGAAGCTCCTATATCACCTTGAGCCACACCCCTTGCAGTACGTCTTACCATATCTTTAAGTATAGTGTTTGTAAAAGCAGCAGGATAAGCACTTAATTGAAACAACATAGATGTAAAAGGACTTTTAGATAAAGCTAAAGATTTTATACCTGACTCTCTAGTAGGGTTAAGAATAATTTCATTAGTATATCGGGCCGCTCCTCGTTCTATTTGATAAATAAAATCATCTTCAATATTTAAATTACCTTTAGTTTTAGCGTGCCAGTTAAGACCCTTTTGAATATCTACATTTAATTCCAAAAGCTGATCAATCTTTGTTTGTATACGTGCTGTAGGTTTTTTGTCTCCGTGTTGTGCAATAGCCTTTAGATTATCTCTAATAATATCTTTACCTACATTAAAACTTGTAAGCTGCACTGTTTTTGTCCAAGGCTCCAATAAATTTAATCTAAAAAATCCTCTGTTTATTTTTTGTAAAGTAGGATTAGTTACCGATTCGCCTGACAATCTTTCTACTTGATCTGCAGCGGCTTGCTCAAAAGCAATTCCAAACCTTTGAAGTTTTCTAAAAGCTTCTGGCTGTGACATGTTATGGTCTTTCATTACTCTATTTACCATTTTGTAGGTAAGTACTTCCATACCATCTTTAGAGGCTTTAGCAAAACCTTTAACAGTGTTATATACACCTCCCCTAGAAAGATTTAATAAAACCTCAGTTAAGCTGCTAAAAGTTGCAAGGGGCAACAAAGCTAGCCTATTAACTGTTGTAACGCCATCTACAAATAAATTACTAGCCGCCACGCCTTCTCCGGTTTGGGCTTTCCAAACTGTTTCAAGATCCTTCATAGCTTTTCTGCTTTCAGAAGCACCTAGTTCTTTTTCTATTTGGGGCTTATAAAGCTTTTCAAAATCTTTCCACTGTGTAGCACCGAATACTTTTTTACGTGCCAGTTGTTTACTAATTTGATTATAGTAAGTATTTAATACATTCTGAGCATCGTTGTCTAAAAACTTTTCAAAGGGTGCATCGTCTGTAAATTTAAACTTTCTTTTAGATAAGAAAAAATTACCGCTGCTTCCCTCGTCACCATACATTTCTTTTTTGTCTAACATGCTAGCAATAATATTACTGGCTTCTGCCCCATCTTTAGCTTCCCCAGATTTTATAAGAAGCTGTGCAAATTCTCTTTCATTCTTTTCAATAGCTTTACGATTCCAAATACGCGGAAAATAATTCTCTTTAATAAAAGAAGCATCATCATATAAACCCGCAGCTTTTAAGTCTTCTGCAGCTTTGTCTAAATCTTCTCGGATTTGTTTTGCTGCATTGTCAATAACATTATCCTTAGACTTTTGGCCACGTACAGAATTAGTAAGTTGTCTATAAGCAAGATCTCTGTTTTTTCCTTGATTAGATACTAAAACAGGATCTATAGCACGTTTCATGCTGACATAATATTCACCCAAAATATCTCCAAGAGTTTCGGCATAGTCTTGCCCTTCTTGCACACGCTCACCAAAAAAAGTTCTTTGTGCATCATATCTAAATTTACTTTGAAGTCTTCTAATTGTATCTGACTTAGAAGTGTAAGGATCTAAAAACGTAGATACACGACCACCGTAGTACGCAGGAGCTTGCTGCGCTACTGTTACTACTTTATTTAAAGCTGAAGCTATGCCTCCTTTAGACTTGCCAGACTCTCTGAAGTTTGCCATAAGGTTTTCTAAAAGTTCTTCTTGACCTTCTTGGCTAATATTATTTTTAGCGGCGTACTTTTTAACAGCTTCGTTAACTGCAGCTTCGTCATCAATAATTTTAAAAACATCTTCAATAAAAGCCACTGTACTGTCATCTAAACCTAAGCGCTCTTTAGCATATTCAATACCTTCATTGTCTACAAGCTCGCCTACCATGCCTTGTTCTGCAAGATCCATAGTATCTGTTTCTTGAGGGTCTGCGGCCCTTGCTATATTTTTTTTATCTAATTTAGATATTACTATGTCTGTAAGTTTACCAAGTCCTGCGCCTATAGTTGCTCCTGCACCTATAGATGTTAATAAACGTGTTTTATCTATTTCAACAGCTTCTTGTAAACCTACTGTAATATCTCTTGTCTGTCGCCCATAATCATCAAGACCTGAAAAAACACCGCCTCCTAAAGCACCGACCTTTGCAGGTGTAGCAAAAGCTTGAAGCCTAGAAGCTATGTTTCTTTGAACAGTTTGTTTAGCTAGTTGCTGTGCTCCTACCCGTGCAGCCGCACTTGTACCTCCACTAAAAGGTAATGCTAGAAGACCTAAAAAATTTACTGGGTCAGTAAAGATATCTGTGGTTATATCCCCGGCAGCGCTTATAAACTCTTCAAAAGATCCTAAATCAGAGTCATCAAAACGCTGCCGTATGTTTTTATAAGCACGTAATACATTATCAGGTGCATCTTTGTAAAGACCAGCATTAGCAAAAAGAGTAGGTAAACGATAATCTTCGTCTCTAAGAGCTTCTATAATATCTGTATTAGAAGAAGCCGTAAAAATTTTGCTTAAAGCGCCTCTATTGTTTGCAAGATACTCAAGAACTACCTGACCATCTTGTTGAAACTGCTCATCATTTCTTAGATCTGAAACAGTTTCTCGTCTTGGGCTTTTAAACGAAGGCTTAGCTTCGCCTGTTATCTCAGCAAAATCTGGATAGCTTCCTTTATTTATCTCAGAATAATCTGGATAAATTTCTTCTTTTTTTTCTTCATCCTGTTTTTTTGTTTTATCTTCTTCTAGTAAAGATAGAACATAATTAGGATTAGAATAAAGCTCTAATTCTTCTTCATCATATATAGGCATTAAAAATCCTTAGTGACTAAATCCATTATGTGCTTTTTTAAATACATCGTAATAACTATATCCTTTAGCATACTCTATATTTTTAAACTGAGGTGGTAAATTATTAAGTATTACTTCCCTAGCTCTTTTGTCTAAGTTACTAAAAGCATTATAAGATTCTTTTAAAAGCAACTGTTCTTCACCTTTGGTTATACCAATATTAGAAACGCCGCTGTTTTCTAAACTATAAAAAGCATCAAGAATATGCAAAGAAAGATTTTCTTTTGCTAAACCTAACCCGTTATTTTTTAAAGGATTTGTTGTAGTACTGTTTAGAAATATAAGACTAGATTTTTTTTCTATTTCACTATCTATACTTCTGAGCGTCATTGCAGATGCTAGCTCATACGATTGAGAAGGGCTCATACTAATTAAATTTTGGGTAGCTAACTGTCTGCTTAAACCAAATATTCTAGGTGCTAATGTTGCTTCCATTCCTTCTATATCAGATTCTAAATATGTACCTACTTCAATAGGCTCACCATTTTTTGAAGGCATTGACCTAAGCACGTTGTTAAAAGAACTAAGAACAACTTTTCTTTGCCCTTCAGTCATTTTTTCAGCAGCTAAACTAGGATCTAATTCAGTTTTAGACTCTGTAGTATTTACAATTTCTACACCACTAGTAGTATAGCTTTTAGTAATTAAAGTAGTAACTTGTTGCCCAAGTGCGTTTGTAGTGGTAACAGACTCTTGAACTTGCCCTAATTTACCTTGTTCTAAAAATTCTCTGCTTCTTTCATCTGTAGGTACAAGTTTAGTTTCTGACCTATTTTTTTCAGGATGCTGAAATACTTTCTTAGTATAAGAAACTGTAAAAGCTTTGCCGTTAACGGAAAGAGATTTAAACACAGGTTCCGATGAAGCTTCTATCCAGTCTTCTTTATTATATTTTAAGTTATCTAATCTTTCAGCTACTCCCGCAAGTTCACTAACAGGAGCTTCATACCCTAAGCTTCTACGAGCTTCTAATAAAGAATTCCTAGTTATTTTTTGTTGGTTTATAAGAAGGTTTATTTTTTCTTCTTGTAAAGCTCGTTTATCTTTACCTGTAAAAAATTTAGACACTCCATCAGCCAGCATTCTTCCCGGAGTTCTTGGTTTAACATCACCAAAAATAGCGTTGTATTCTTCAGGGCTTTTTATTTTATAGGCTTTTTCTACTTGAGAACGTAACCTATTTATATTTTGAGCAGTCCATTTTTTAGCTTCTTCTCTTAAAAGAGTTTCTGCGCTTTCGTCAAATTCTTGTTCATCATAAGTTTGCTTAAAATTTTCAAGAAGCCTTTCGTATCTTTTATTTGCGTAATAATTTTCATCTCCTTGCGGATCTAATAAAGCTTGCTCGTTATCTGCAATAATAGTTTGCGCTATTTTATATCCACTTTCTTGTTTTCTTTTTTCAATTAAAGCAGTTTCAGAATTTAAAAACTCATTATATTTTTTTTCTTCTGGCCCCATGATTAAACTTTCTACGCCGCTTGTTATTAAATTACCCGCACCTTTAAGAAGAGGAGCCGCTAGGTAACTAAGATATTTATCTTTTCTAGCTTTCCTGCGATATTTATCTTCTTCTTTACGTCTACGGTTGTACTCAGCAGTAGTAGCAGAGCCTAAAATAGAATAAGCTTTATACAAGTCGTTGTTGTCAGCCATTTACTTTTCTCCCAACAAAGACCGCTGTGCTGGCGGCTCTACGTTGTCTATCTTATTTGAAAGCTCTGCAGGAAAATCTTCGTCCATTTGGGGCTTTTGAATTGTATTTAGTTTTTGATTCATAATGGGAAGCTTTGTTTCTTCACCTTCTTCTTCGCCTTCTTCATCATCATCATCATCTGTAATAACAAAGTCTACGTCAGCTCTTTCTGCTAAGGCAGCTATCATATAAGCAAGAGGCTCAGCAATTAAGATCATCATATCAGGATTAAACATTCCATCTTGAAATCCTTGAAACAGTAACACTTTTACAATGTCCATTACTGGAACACCTTCTTCAAGAGAATCTAAAAGGCTTATATAAGTTTCTTCTTCTGTAAGCATTTCAAAATAGTTTTCTAAAACATCTGTCCTGTCAGTAAACTGAGGAGGCTTTTCAAAAGGCGCAGGGTTTTCCGGATCTCTTGTTAAAGACTGTCCGGGTATAGGCCTATTAAAAGATGTACCAACTCTAAAAAAAGCATCGTCTAGTTCCTGATTAGCCATTACTTAACCTCCTTGTCCTGCATAACGCTGCATGTAACGATTATAAAAATCAACGCCGCCATAGTAGCCTTGTGGATCAGTATTAAGGACCGCCATGTTTTGCTGAGCAAATGCCTCAAAAGGAATGTTAAAAGCCTCTTGTTGGCTTTGAGCATAATTCCCAGACTGATAAGCATAAGGATTGTTTATAGCCCAAGAAGGGCCTTGCTTATATTCTTCTGGACCAAGGCCAACGGCTTTAGCTAAGCCTGTTTGAGCAACGCTACTTACTGCTTTTCCGGGGGCTTCTAACAGGCTTTTGTAAGCATATTCTCCAGCTTTACCCGGAGCAGCTTTTAAGGCCGCGCCTACAGTTGCTTCACCTGTCATTTTTTCAAGACCTTTAGAGAACCAATTTTGATCTTTAACTACCTCTGCTGGAGGAGCTATTTCAACCGGAGCAGAAGAAAAATTTAAATCTGTTTGAGCTTGTTCCATAAAGCCTGACTTTACCTCTCCAGTAAGCGGGTCTGTTACAGGGGTTGCACTTTGCACAGCAACACCTTCCGCTGCTTTAGTGCCTCCAAAAGCTGCAAGATCCGCTGCCGTTTTTTCTGCTACAGTCATTAAACCTCTGTCAGCAAAGTCTGTTGTAGTCGAGTTCCAAAAGTTGCTTGCTTGATCTCCAAGTTTTGAAAAGCTGTCAGTAAGCCGACCAGCAAAGCCCTCACTTCCAAAAGCTTGACCAAAAGTTTGACTCGTCCCTATTCCTAGCTTACCACCAACATACTTAGCAGTAGTACCAATAAAATCAGTAACAGCACTTGAAACAGTTTTAAAGCCCTGCCCAATAGTTTTAGCAAATGTACCAGCTTTACCCAGTACCCAACCAGCAGCCTTGCCTATAGAACCCAAGGCACCGCCTGCTAAGGAACTAACAACATTACCAAAGCCTGCCATTAAAGCATTACCTATGCCCGGAAGAAGAAAAGACATAGCAATCTGACCTACAATGCCAATCTTATTCATAAACTTTCCAACTTTTTTAAATACGGATTTAACAGTTTTGCCAATTCTTTTCCAAACTTTGCCAACAGTTTTTTTCCATAGTTTTTTAAAAAACCCCATTTATAAATCTCCTTTAATTAACTTCCGCTAGTTACGTTTCTTAAAAGCCTAAAAATCTCTTCTCTTTTACTAGCCATATTTTTATCAGTCATAAAAGCCTCGTTAGAAAGTGCTGACTGAATAACAGTTATAAGTCTATCGTCTTGCGCCATGTCTGATCTAAAGTTTCTATCGGCTTCATCTCTTAGGTTTTGCCACATTTGAGTTTGCTCTGTAACATCCATTTGAAACTCAAAACCTGCTTGCTGTTGATTAGCCGCATTCTGAGCTGCAGTTTCTGCTGTGTTGGTGTTACGTCGCCATGCTAGATCTGCTTGTTGAATTGCTTGAGCATTAGCAGCATTCCACTGTTCAGCTTGTGCATCTGCTTGAGCATTAAATTTAGCAACGTCAGCAGTGATTTGAGAATTATATTGATCGGCTGCAAGTTGATTTCCTGCGTTTTGAGCAGCAATTTTATTCTGTTCAGCGGTATTAAACTGTGCCATAGCATTAGATTGAGATACGTTAAACTGGTTTATGTTAGCACTTAAAGAAGCCATAAATTGATTTGTTTGATTCTCTGAAGAAGCATTAAACTGTTTAGCAGCATTAGCAGCTGACTGATCAGACAACATTCTTTGTTGTGCTAATTGTTGATCTAATACAATAGCCTGTTGTTTGTTATCTAAATTAGCCATATCCATAGCTAGAAAAGCCTGTGCGTTTTGAACGGCTAGTTTAGTTCTCTGGTCTACATTAGCTAAATCTAAATTAGCCATAGCTGTTGCATTCTGAATTGCAGCTTGTTGCTCGTTGTTTAAATTAGTTAAAGTTGCTGTCTGCATAAAAGCACTGTTGGCTAAAGCCATTTGCTGATTAGCATCAAACTGCTTCATATCCATATTGGAGTTAATTTGAGCATTAAACATTGCAGCTTGCTGTTTATTATCTAGGTTAGCTAACCCCATCTGCTGGGCTAACTGGGCATTAACCTGTGCAGCCTGCATTTTTTTCTCATAGACCTGAAGCTCTGCTATGTTTTGAGCACTCATGTTTTCTGAGTCAGCTTGGTTTTTAGCAGAAAGATTAGCTAAAGACATTTTCTCTGCAGCACTTAACTGTGCCATCTCTGCGTTCTGTCTAAGCTGTTCATTCTTGGACATCACATCAACATAAGTAACGTACTCTTGAAGCTTCATACGATTAGCTTCAGTCATGTTTGCAGAATCCGTAGCAGCTCTTTCAGCTAAATTAGCCATTTCCATTTGCTGATCATTGTTAAGATTTGCAAGCTCCATCTGCTGTGAAAGACCTACATTAGTCTTTTTAAAGTCTACTAAAGTTTGTAGATTAGTAAGGCGCTCTTGATTTTCTGCGCTCATTGTATCTTTAGCAGCGGCATTTTGCTCACTAAGATTCATCATTTCCATGCGTAAAGAAGAGTCTAAGTTTGCTTTTTCCATATCTTGATCAAGCTCTGCTTGTCTCATGATACGATTAACTTTGGCTTGGTAGTTTGCTAACTTAGTTTGTTGTTCAGAAGTTAAGTTTTCTTTTCCTGCTAAGTTCATAGCTTCTAGGTTTGCTAAGTCCATACGACTTCCAGCATCTAAATTAGCTAACGCAGCTTGCTGACGCTGTGCAGACTCTTGAGACGCTCTCTGTTGAGCGTTTTGAATATTTTGCAGTCGCGTCTGTTGTTGCTGATCCGCAGTGGTCATCTTAGCTTGCTGCTTAAACTGGCCTTGCTGTACTTTAATTTGCTGTGCCATGTCAGCAGTTTGAGAAGCAGCAGTCTGACGATTAGCCAAGTTCTGCATACGTATCTGCATAGTATTCTGAGCAGAAGCTAAGTTAGCCTGTTGCTCATTACTTAGGTTTTGTGCTGCACGCTGCTGGAGGGCCTGTGCGTTGCTCTGAGCCATAGGTAAAGCACTTTGAATAATAGCATTAAACAAAGCATCACGGCCTACTGTGGACGCTGAGAGGCCTCTCTGAGCCATCTGTTGTTCTATAGCAGCTACTGCAGGCCTAGCCCACAGAGGGGTCTTACCTTCTTCCATACCAGCTAAAAGGTTTTCCATCTGTACCGAAACAAGAGCTTCTTGTGGTAAAGCTGCTACAGCTGCTACTACTTTAGGGTCTTCTCCAGTGTCTAACTGGGCTTCTACTTTTGCAGGATCTTCAGAGAGTGCTGCAGTTACTTCAGGAGGCATATTACCTACTACAGCCAGCATGTCTGCTGCAGCTGCTGTACGTGCCTCTCCTGTAACGGCTTGCATAGAAGATGCAGCCATAGTCGGAACACCACCAATTTGAGAAGAATCACCCTGTGGAGCAGTTCCTGTAATGGCTTCACGGCCTTCAAAGTCTACTGAAGGTGCATCACCTAATTGAACAGCAATACCGTTTTTAGCTTCTCCTACTTGAGCTGTTCTTTTTTCAGCTAGTTTAAATTCAGGTATATCTTCAAGATTAACACCTTCTTTAGAAACAATATTTAAAATATCTTGTTGTTCTCTTTCAGAAATAGTTTGAGCTATACGAGTAGCTACAGCAGGATCTTCTGCTTCAATAACCGTATATCGCTCATCGCTTAGTATAGCTTCTGCATAATCTTTATATTCTGGTCTTGTAGCAGCAGTTCCCTGAAGAGCTTCCATCTCTTGCTGTGTCATTGTAGCAGCTTCAGCTTCTTTAGTAAGTCCCGTTATAGGATCTACTTTAGCAATAGACTCTTCACTTACGGTTCCTTCAGCTGCTGTTGTAGGCCCTACACTTTCTGCCTTATCAGCTGTATAAGTTGCAGCCGTTACTTCGGTAGGTCCAGCAGCTTGATCTGCGGTAGCCGTTTCAGCAGTTAAAGTATCTGCAGTAATTTCTGTTGCAGTAACATCTGCAGGCCCTGAAACTTTTTGTATGTCGCCTTCTTGGGTCTGAAGACTAGGATCGTCCATTTGAAAATCATTTAAAGTTTTATTGCTTCCTAAAAGTCCTATCATTTCTTGTGGAGTTTTCTCAACAACATTTGATCCGACAGTTAAAGTATATTTACCTGTTTCAGGATTATAAGTAGCTTGAGCAGTCCCGTCTTTAAAAGCTTGAGTTTCTGATAAAGCTGCATCCAGTTGCGTGTAATCAAAAGTTTGACCAGCTTTAACAACTTCGGCTTTAGGAGCTACATAAGGTTCTGTAGCTACGACTGAAGTAGTAGAAGGCTCTTGAGTTGGTTCTTCTACTGTAGGTGTAATAGTAGGTGAAGGCGTAGTCGGTTCACTTTCTTGATTAGGATTGGCACCACCACCGCCGTCCATGTTGTAGTCAGCCTCAGTATCTATATCTAAAGGGCCGCCATAAAACTTAGAAACCCTTCCACCCTGCTCATAATTAGCACGATTTTTATGATGTCGTTTACGCTTTAAGGCCCTGACGGCAGCATTTGAACTTCTTTTAGCGGCTGTTTTTTTACTCATAAGATCTACTCTTTATCTTTCTTAAAAAGTTTTTGGACGGTATCTGTTTCAACAATTCTAATAATAGTCCATACAATACTTAAAGCAGCGGCCACAGCAGGCAGCCAGCCCATAAGGGTTGACACCGTAGTTGTTACTGCTATTACGTCTACTGCGGCTTTTGCTTCTTCTTGCATTACTTCTTAGCCTTTCCAATAACTAATGCACCTACTTCTAAAAACTTATAAAGCTTACCGATAATTTTATCGTCTTTTGGAGTAGGGGTCAAAGCTGTAATAGCGCTACAAGCTGTTACAAGGGCCGTGAGAGCGTTAATATATTCTAATATAATCATTACCAAGGTACTCCTGTTTCTTGCGTTGGGTTCTTCTGTGCTTCAATGTTAGCAGCCAGTGATGCCTCAATAGCGTCCTTGTCAACACCGTTAGCCCAGCACCAGCCTAAAGCCATGTCCTCTGTGATGTCGTCATAGGCCACCCAATCGGAGCTGCTAGGATCTGGTGTAAAGCCGCAAGTGCCGTAGTTGGTCGCTAAGTAGGTCACAGCGTCATCGCCTTCTCCTACGGTCTCTGATGCGTTAGCTCGCCAGTGGGCAACGATAACCCCGTTGTCATCCAGCGTTCGTTCCATTTGGCTTATTTGCCATACTGTTGCCATGTTGTTTCTCCTTTAGGATTCTAGTGCCGCGATACGGGCTGTTAATGCTTCAATGGTGGCTTGTTGTTCTTGGATGGCTTTCAGAAGAACAGGGATAGTTTCCGTGTACTGCATACCCAGCTTGCCATCAGCGCCGGTGACGACTACAGGGCTGTAATCTACCTCCCAGTCTTGCGCTATAAAACCAATTTTCTTGGCCTTATTCTCATCTGCGATTAGGTTGTACTCAACGCAGCGGTAGTCCATTACTTTGTCCAGCGCACCTTCAATTTCAACTATATTCTCTTTGACCGTTTCGTCAGAGATGGCAACCCAAGTGGTGCCTCCATCATTCATGTATACGCCAGTTGTCGCATTATTGATGATGTAGAAAATGTTGGCGTTGTCTACCTCCTGCCGCCAAAACTTGCCTGCTGTCGCTGCGCTATTACGCATAGCATTATGAGTATTGCCTGAACTGACGGTTGTGATTGTCGCACCGCTTAATGATGCTGTTGATCCCAGAATCAAATCACCATTGGCATCGATGCGCATGCGTTCTGTGTCTGCCACACCGCCACCGCCCGTGTTAAATGCGATAATGCCAGAGCCTGCGGTAGCACCATAACTCCGAATAGTTGTTACGTTACTACCATATTGAAGTACACCTGCGTTAGTTTGATTTTGGCCTAATACTCCTCTAGAAAGAAGAGGCCCACCAGCGTCTAAAGTTCCAGAGCCTCCAAACGTATCTGCTGGCGAAGCCACATTAATACCCACGTTCCCGCTGGCATCGATGCGCATGCGTTCGCCGTTGTTAACAGTAAACAACAGGTCATTACTAGACTCTGATAAGAAAGGACTAAAACCACTAGAAGACTCTAAATAAAATCTTCCACCGTTTTTAACAATAACATGACCGCTGGAATCGATGCGCATGGCTTCACCGACGCTAGTCTTAAACACAAGATTAGCTGAGGTATTTCCTGTTGCGATTGTGTTTCCAATACTTGACCAGTTATTTCTATCTTCGTTATAAAAGCGCAGGCCGTAGGTTGCGTCATAATCGACAGAAATCTCACCACGAACATCTAAAGCTGTTACCGGCGCACTCGTACCAATCCCCAAATTGCCCGAGGCATCCAGCGTCGCCGCAATTGTCGTAGCTTCTGTGGTGTTGTCGCCGCCAACTAAAAACTGAAGCTGACCTGCGCCTGCGCCTGTTACAGTAGGTTTGATTCCTGACCTACTTGCTCCCCCAGCAACAGCAGGAAAACCAAGCGTCATAGCGTCATAACCGACAACTTGTGTTTGCCCTGCGCTGGTTATGCGCATGCGTTCGGTGTCGTTAGTCTTGAAAACCATTGGGCCGTTATCGACATTGACAAGTTGAGCTTCGCCGCCACTAAAGTTTTTAATAAGGAAGCCAGACGTATTGCCCGTATGTCTTAGCGTAATTGACGCAGGGTCGGTAGATGTTTCAACAGTAAGCCCATCCGCCGTGACGCTGCCCGTGACATCTAAAGCAGTAGAAGGCGCAGCATTATTAATACCGACTCTATTATTAGAAACATCAATATACATTGTATTTGCATCAATGTTAAGATCTATAGAAGCTACGTCAGCCGATAGCATTCCTGTAGAGACTTTAGTTAAAGCCATGTTGTTTCTCCTGTTAAGATTCTAGTGCCGCTATACGGGCTGTTAGTGATTCAATGATGGCTTGTTGTTCTTTGAACCCAGCAATGAGCAGCGGGATTAGTTCTGAATACGCAACCCCTAGAAACTCCTCTGGATCATCTAGCGAGACTGTTGATTTACTGACGGCTTCTGGTAATACCTTCTCAACATCTTGTGCGATAACAAAAACCCGCCGAACCTGTGGCGCATCTACTTTGTATTTACCAATCACTGTTCGTAAGGTAAGCAATTTGCTTACTGCATCCGAAATCGGCTCAATAATATCTTTTAAACGCTCATCCGACATTGATGTCCAAGAGGTAGCTCCAGACGCAAGTTGCACCCCTCCAGTTGCTCCGACTTGTACTTGAAGCGCAGTAGCTGTGCCTGTAGTTAGACCTCCTATACGGGCCGATGCAGAGGCACCCCCATTACAAAAATCAAGCGAACCTCCATTAGAGTTTGATGAGTTAATAACTAACTGGTTGCTGTTGGCCTTTGAAAATACGCCCAACCCACTGTTTATAGTAGAAGTAGTCCCCACCAACAGGTTGCCTGATGCATCTATGCGCATGCGTTCATTTGTGTGACCATTGGTATAAAAACGCATATCCGCGTTTGCTCTGGTCATAAGTGACAAACCACCAGACGCTCCAGTCCCAGACCCAAGCACGGCAGCGTCTTGAACAAAACCGCCTGTCGTTGTGAAGGAAGATCCTACTGCTTGTAAAAATAAACCATCTGATGATGTTGCAGAGTTAGTTATATAAGCGGTTGCTTCTGCTGCTGCTCCTGTGCTGACGTTGTAAAAGTGAGCAAGAACAGGGTCGCCATTTGTATCAGAACTAACAGTCAACGCATCCATCGTGGCAGTACCCGTTACGTCGATGCCTGTGGCGGTGGTGGTTAGTTTGGCGGCATTGTCGTAGTAAAGATAAACACCTGCATTTTC
>Ga0222715_10000838_pt1 | contig 30495 bp, 50 predicted proteins | sample C33_9DmetaG_FD_165056 | JGI IMG/M metagenome (GOLD analysis project Ga0222715, IMG submission 165056) | Estuarine water microbial communities from San Francisco Bay, California, United States - C33_9D | ecosystem: Environmental > Aquatic > Marine > Unclassified | place: USA: California...
GTTCCTTGTATGTATAGCTGAATAATTTGCATTATCTGATATCGTTTATCGCATTGTAAGCGTATGAAAGGTCAATGGTGTAATCTACTAACTTGTCATTTACGCTTGTCTTGAATGTAAGGCTATTTGCATCAACTGTCATTGGCGTAACAACGCTATCAATCTCCATCCACACTTGCTCCGATTGTATAAGTTCCTGCATAGGTTCGTTATACTGTTCGCTTACATATCCAGTATTAATGGTTATCTTTTTAGACGATTTAACATTGTATGTTTTCTTCGGATGCACCAAAGGGTCGTATGAACCCTTAACGTCTATTACGGCTCGTTTATATTGTTCCTTTGAAGCGTTTAAAGTTTCAATTGACTTCTTGAAGAACCAAAGGTCTTGCAACGCACCCCACTTATTTATAAAGCTAAGTTTGACTGGTGTAAATTTACATTCGTCTATCGTTATGACTTTGACAATTCTTAAACCGTCAGTAGTCGCAATATGTATTTCGTCAACTGGGAATGTTTCGTTTTCATCTAAAAATTCAGATATGCAAACATTGTCCTCGTAAGTTCCACCATCTGTGGTAATCCTATCTTTAAAGCTGTCGTAAGGTTCTTCTGAATCAGATATATCTGTAAAGACAAAACTCGCACTTGGCGTTACTATAAAAGATTTGGTTATTTGACCCTCGTATAAATAAGTGACACTAGTAGTGTTGTTTCTGTCTACTTGAATACGAATGTCCGCATCAGCTAAACGATATATAACATCGTTACTTTGCATATACCCTCTTGTTGTTGTTGGATTGCTTCCATCCTCAAAATAACCATAGGCATCAATTCCGAAATGAGTAACAGTACCGCTTGACAACGAAGTCCCAGTTCCGTTCAAGCCATTATACCAATTCCAAATCAAACGAACAAAAACGTTTTGACTTTTTTCATTATTGTAATAAATGTCTAGGTAATCTCTTATAAGTTCTGAAATCTCAAACAAAGCATCTGCGCTTGTGTTTTTTATAAGGGTGTATCTTAATACCGTATCAATTTCAATTTCTAATTTTATAGATAATGCACCTACGGGATTAGTATTTTGATAAAAATAAAATGGACTTCTTAGAAATATGTTAGCCATTATCTTGTTGCTTTATTGTTAATCGTTGTTTTTAAAAAATTTTCCATATCTAGTCCGTATGCTTCTACAATATCGTCTGGTAAGTTCTTAAACGCTGCCTCAAATGGTTTGGTAAAAAACAAACTCGGTTTAATACCTTTTTTGAATATGCTTTTAGCAATAGCAAACTGCAATCCTTTTCTACTTACAAATCTACCCGAAGCGTCTCTAGTTCCTTTTAATCCTTTACGAACAACCCATTGACTGAACGCACTCGGTGGTGGCATTTTGTTAGTGTACTTGTATGGTGTATTATATTTAACTTCTGTTCCGCTTACCCCTTTATCTTGATACTCGCCATAGTTCTCCATTAGGAACGCCATACTGAACGAATTGGGCATTACCTTTAATTCATACCCTAAACTCTCATAAAGTCGCTTAGAAGCGTTCTTATTGCTTTGTGTTAGTTTGCTTCGTGATTGTTGAACAACGTATTTCCCAAAAGCATTTAAAGCGTCTTGCGTGTCTTTTAGTTGCATATGTCAATATCGTTTTTAACTGCCACATCGAAAGTACAAGCCCACCCAGCTAAAACATTTTCAAACCTTTCGTAAAACGGTTCGCAATTACCATCGCCCTCTAATTGATAGAGATTAGTATATAAGTCTCCTTTTCTTAAAACCATTACCAAGCGATTAAGCACAGCCAATTGAGTATTCAAAACATCTTGCTCGTTGTTGTTGCCTCTGAACAAATCGGTAGTTTCTTCTTTGCTTTGGTTTACTATATCCATAGCCATTACCGTAATGTTAAACAACAAGACTTGTTCTTGTGACGTTACATTATTCACAATGATATGAGCCAAAGGGAATATGGTTTGCTTTGACAAATCTATTTCCGTAATATCGCCAGTCGTTACCGTGTTCGTGTTTACGTCATTCAATAACTGGTCTTTGATAGTTTCAGTCAATTGGTAAAATCCTCTAATCCCTTGCATCAAAATTTCTTTTTAATTTGTTTTGCTTCTAGTTCGTTTTTCTCTTTTTCAAATGTCAAGAATAACAGACATTCGTGCATTTTTAATTTAGTGATATGTTCAAATCGCCTAACATCCGATTGAGCGAGTGCATAGACGCTACTGTACCAACCCCATTTTCTTCCGAATTGAGATATCGCTGTAAGTTCGCCTCTTTCTTGTTCTGTGAATAAGTCAGAATAATTCTCGACAAGTCTTTCCCTAAACGATAAAAAAAAAGGATAGAACCTAGCACCGCATCCATTGGCATATCTTTCATAGGAGCAGCATCTTTAGCTTCGTAATCCTCAATAACATATTTCTCTCCGTACTTGCTTGTAACTGGTCTATAAAGAACTCCCATAGCTTTCTCCATATTATCCCAATCGCCTATATAAGTGTCAAGGTCTATGTATTCTCCAAAAGACATTTCGTCCAAGCTAGGAATAAAACCGTACTCAACACCTTTCATTTTAAACCTATGAATCAGCGATGGTGTATTCTCAAACATCGTAGCAATGACGTTTGCAATATCAGATATATCGGTAGCTTTTAACGCTCTAACTTGCTCCCTGTTTAATCCACAAAATATCTCAACCATTCTGATTGCCATTTCCATTTCGGGCAAATCAGCGACTTTCATATACTCTTGGTATTGACCGAGCGTGACCTCGTTCAAGTTATTCGGTACTATCAATTCAACTTTCATACTTATATATAGCTAAAACGAAAATATTTTTTAATGTTTTTTAATGCACTCTCATATCTAGTCCACCTTGACTATTGGATTGCGTACCTGCCGAAGTTTGGTTTGCTCAACACCGAGTAAGTGGCGTATCGGGTCGCATCAATTAAGTGGTTGTTTTTATCTACTGGCTTATTCATCAGTTTACCGCTTTTGTCCTCTTGCCATTTATAGTTCCTAAACTCTTGGATTGCGTTATGGCTGTCTTTGTGAATATATATCTTAAATCTTTTTAATAAGTCAATACCAGCGTTAACCGAATCAGCACCCTTTATACTTGGTCGTACATTCCAACCCATACGCCTAAGTTCTTCTATTAATCTTGGCTCTGCGCTATCGAAATATATCGGCTCTCTTGTTATACCAATCTGCTTCCACTTGTTGTGAATGTCAACGGTGGTCATTTGCGTTTGATATAAATGCTCTTTGATATAAAGGTTGTAATCCTTTTTGTAAACGCTTACAAGTGTAGTCGGGTCGTTGGTATATCCAGCATCAGCACCGTAACTGACAAACTCTGCATCTTCGGGAATTACGTTTGTCTCTGTGAAATTAAATATCGTTGCCTTGCTAATCCCTTTTTGTCCTAAACCGTATATCTGCCAATACTGCTCATCTGTATCTTTAAGGCGTTCTATTTCTGCTTTAATGCTTGGTTCAAGGAAAGGATTATCCAAATAAGTAGTAATATAAAAATCAGCATCGTCTCGGTCTTTTACTTTGTCATAAATCCAATGGTATTCATCGGATGGATTGTAGTCTAATATTATTTTGTCCTCTGTTCTAAATACAAGCTGTTGCCAGTCTTCAAAGTCTAATTCATTTGCTTCATTAATGAATAGCAAGTTCCTTTTGCGTCCCCTTACCTTTTGTGGTTGGTCAAGGCTTATAAACTCAACAAGGTTTCCGCTAAGTTCATATTCGGAGTTCGACTTGTTATGTAGTTCTTCGTCATACTTGTCGTGCTGTTTAAGTATGTCTAGAAAGTCTCGCATTACGGAAGCTCTTAATGCTGGGAATGTCTTACGGCAAATGGTTATAGTCTTACCTTTATTAACTTGGCAATAATGAAAAATTATGTATAAAAGTATGTTGTAGGTTTTCCCGCTTCTCGTACCGCCCTGTTCAATTACTATTTTAGATTCGCTATCTAGTAAGTGTTCAAAAACTACATTGACATTGACATCCACTATCTATGGATTTTTATGTTTATCTCTTTGTCGGTTGTGTCGTGTTTTATTTCTCGCTTCGTACCGTTTAACCTATGCGCCTCATCGTCATCAGATATTAATTTCATCAACCCTATTTGAAGTGTAGCATTGTCTGACTCATACCATTTCTGTCTCATTGAAACTTTCATATCTACTCTGTTTTTTTCTAATGCCCTTTTTATCTCGTCCAATTGTTCTAATTGATGATTGTAAAAGGTAGCCTTTGAAAATGCAACATAAGCAAATAGGTCTGTAATAAAAAGCAAGTTATACTTCTTAATAGCTTCTAAAGATTGTTCAATCATTTCATTTGTTTCGTAAGCCATTGGTGTATTTTTATACCTATATATAGTTTTTTTGATATTTTTTTGTCTGGACATATTTCATAAGGTCGTTTAACTCCTTTTGGTTTAGGTCTTTTACTTCTCTAATTAGGTCGGCTATTGAAGTTGTTGAGGTTGTGCTACTTAATAAAGTATTAAACATCTTCTCTAAGTCCTTATTGTATTTTTTATAGATGTCGTAGTTGTTTATACTGAAAATGATTGTAGCGTGATGGCTGTTCTTTCCATTGGATTGATACCACCTAACTATATCCATTAAGCTGTACCCAAGTATCTTGTTTAGAAATACGTTTGCTACTGCTCTATATTCTACTACTTCTTGCTTTCTCGTTTCTTGGAATATATCTACCCCAGTAATTTGTTTTATTAATCTTTCTACGTTGTCCATTTTAAAAAAGTCTTATTTGTTTTTCGTTTTGTTTTTTTGTTATTCCTAATGCAGTTTCTAGTATAGTTTTACCAGCTTCGTAGTCTACCAGGTTTCTTGCTATTTTTGTTTTATTTTGTTCGCCTTTATATTTACTGAAATCGTAATCGTGAAACTCGCAAAGGCTTTTAAATTCATTTTTTGTTTGACTTATTTTAAATCTTCTGTCTTGCAAATCACTTGGCAAATTAAAGTTAGTCCAATATAAATGTCTGCCTCTTTTATATGCCTGTATTAAAGGCTCGTAATAAGGTATAACATTTTCTACCACATACTTTCCCTTATAGTAGTGTTGTAAAAAAAGTATCTCTTGGTAAAGTTTCATATCTGGGTATATTCCAGGAGTTTTTGTGTCGTAATTACTACTATTCCAATACCTTGCTCTACTATGGCTTGGACAAGGTGGACTACTCCATATAAAATCAAATTCTTTGTAATAGTCTAGTAAGTATTGGTGGGCATCTGCTACTATTACTTTGTCATTAGGGAATCTTTCCTGGTAAAGTCTTGCTAGTTCCTCATCCCATTCAACAGCAGTAACCTCAACATCTGTAACCTCATCCCATTTGTACCTATTGCCACCCAAACAAGCGTATAAATTAAGTATCTTCATTATTGCAGTCTTAAAAATTCAGCATCAGCGTGTTCTTTGAACCATTCCTTATTGTCGTGGTATTTGTCTATGACCGCATCAATCATAACCAGCTCATCTACATCAGAAGTTCTTAGCTTGTCTATAAGCGATTCTAGCTTGTTTAAGACGTTTGTGGCTATCTCTGCATCGTTACTATAAACTATATCGTAATCGTTCCTTAAATAGCCCTCTAATTGCTTTAAGAACCTTTGGCCGTTTAGTTTTAGGTTATGTTTGTATTTGCTTGTTCCGTTTAGTTCATCCATAGCCTCTAAGGTTAGCTGACCCAATAGCAATACTTTTAAGTAACTTAGTTGTGGCTCTCTACCCATTGTTTCTTTTGTTTTTCTATTGTTTCTATTTCTCTATTTATGTAATCTAAGGCTTTTCGTAGGTCGCTAAGTTCATCGCCTTTCTTACCAGCCCTTGCGACATATTTTATAATGTTGCCTCTGTTGAAGTTTAAACCGTAATCAGTAATGAAGTCTATAACGTCATAGCCTTTTCCGTTTTCGTAGTGTATTTGTGTCGCTCTCATTTTAATTGCTTTCTATTGGTTGTATGTCTTTTATTCCTGTTTCATCAAATGTAATTATTGCCTCGTTATATCCCTCTGCTAAATACATCGCTATTCTGTTGTCAAATTCCTTTAGTGTCATTCTTCCTCTTTATTTTCTTCCTGTGATTTGTTTGCTAAGTAATTAACTAACTGATAAACTGTTTTCTCTAGTTTAGCAATCCGTTGTTCTTGTGTCAGCTTCTTTGTTCTCATTCCGTTCTAAGTTTTAGTAAATTGTAGCATTCGATATACTTTTCCCTTGCCTTGCTTTTGTATTCTTGTTTAAATAGTTCAAATAGCTTCCTAGTATATTTGTATTTCGTGTCACATCCATTGTAATAATTCTCTGCAAACCTTTTGCCCTTACCTTTGAAGTAGTTTACATTGTCGGCTGTATCGCCAGTAATCATTTGCTCGTAAAAGTTATACAATGCTTCTTGCTCTGAAATATCCAGTACCTCTTTATGCTTGTAATGGTAGTTATACATCAAACAAGGGAATTGCTTATAGTCTTTGTCGATTGATACTATCATAACTTCGTTTCTGCCAATTAGTTCGGTTAGTTCAAACCAATGCCTAGCCACTAAGTCATCTGTTTCTATTCCATAACCGTAATAGCTTGAATAAGTATCTTTGACATAATCGTGCATTTGATTCAATAACGGTGGCAATTCTGTTTTAATCCTGTTGGCTTTGTAGTTCTTTGTTATTTGCTTTCTGAAATTGCCCTTTGAACCATTAAATACCCTAACCTCATCAATGGTGTAAATATCTTCAAGATGATTAATAATGCTCATAAATTGCTCGTCAAACTTTGCAACCGCATCGTCTATGTCTGTGTAGAATTTCTCACCATCATCGCTTTTGCTTTTGTAGCAACTTGCGAATATCAAACTATCTGCGTCAACTAGTAGTATCATCTTCCTCTATATCCGTTTAGTCTTTCGTTATACCCTCTCGGTAAATAGAATGGCTCATATCTGAAACCCAGTATCGGGTTGATTCCGTTGTTTAACCATTCTGTCAAGGTCATTTTCTGAACGTCTTGCTCTTTCAATTGCTCTTTCTTTTTCATTTTTAAATTTGCTTATTTCGTTGTCGTATGCTCTGCGCTCTAGTTCTAAGTAACTGACATATGCCGATACATCAATTAATTTATCCACCAAGGTTTTAAGCGTTTCATCTGTTTTTGATTTCTCTAACACCACTTCAATCACATTTGTAATTGCAGCAAGGTATTCCATTTGTGCTAAGTCTCTGACTGGTCTCATAATGACGCTAATATATACATAAACATTAACACCAGCAAACTATATACACCTCCAAGTCCGAAGATTTTAATCATCATCTTCTTTTTGATTCCAAACCTTTTGCGGTTTATTATCATTAATATCAAAGCAATAGATGCAATGGCAAAAGTCAAAAATTCATAGTCGTTTGGTATCATATAAAAATCATTAAAATTAGTATTAACAACATCGCAATGAAGCAGCAGAAAACCATTGTATATTCAAATTCTTTCATAGCATCGAAGTTTCAAAACAAGTTCCGGAACAAACTCCCTTAGTATCTGACGGTCTGCCACATTCGGGACATTCGTAGTCGTAATAGTCTCCTATTGAAATCAAATAATCGTCGTAAGTTCTCATAGCTTAGTTTTTAAGTCAGCAATTAAATCTTCTACCATATAAACCTCTAGGCTTATAACGTCTGTATTTTCTGCATCTAGGCTGTTTTGTAAATAAGCCTTGTAAAGATTGAGCGCATTTGAAATGGTTATCGCTCCTTTGTTTGTTGTTTTGATTGTTTTCATTGTTTTAGTTATTATCTTATATTGATTTAATATTTTTTTTAAACATAGAGTCTTCCATTATTTGTTTAAAATCTTCCTTACTTATAGTTTTATTGTCGTAATAATTTAGATTACACAAAAAATCACCCCAAATTTCATATAAATCAATTACCTTAAAATTAATACTAGATTGTTCCATTTTTTTTCAGTTATCATCTTCTTCAAATTCAGCGTGTTCCCCACAGTCTGAACAAATGTCTGTTTCCCATAGCGGTAATGCACCGCAGCAATTAGATTCCAGCATAACAGTATAATAAAATTCTATAAGTAAAGTAAGCTGGGAAAGCTACTAATGTAACTCTTTGTGCGTAGTAAAAAATTCTTCCTAGTGTTTTCATTGTTTTGTTTTTAATTGTTTAACAGTACAAATATAAAAACTATTTTTTAATTACCAACAAATGTTTTTAATTTTTTTTTATTTTTTTTCGCTATTCTTGAAGTATTCGCTCCAAACCCCTTTATCTGTAAGGTCTATGTCATTTGGATTTATTATCGTGGCTTCTTGTTCTGTAAGTAAATAACAAGGCTTTAAGAGTTTTTTTTTAGTCCATAGCGTGGTATCGGGACAATACATATCAGTCGGGTCTGACATCTTTAAATTGTTTAGCCAATACATATAATTTGCTTTTGGGTCATTCACGAAATAGATAGCTACCTTTCCAGTAGCCATTAGTTTATCGTATTTGAATTGCTCCAGCAGTTTAGTGTCGTAGTATTTATTTCTAAACTTCATCTCGATAACGCATTCGTGTCCTTTTGGTGTCAAGCCTTGTGCATCCCAACTATCGTACCCCTCGCCTGTCCATTCTAATTTCCAACCATCTAGGTTGAGTAATTGAACCGTTAACTTTTCTAACTTGTGTGTTTTATCCACCATAAATTCTATCTATATCAGCAATCCATAACTTGTATGTCTTGCCATTGCAATTGCAAGGCTCTGTATAAGGATGCTCATAATAGGCAGCGTGCAGCTTACAAAGAATCTTTTTGTATTCATAGGGAAGTGTTTGAGATACGTTGGCTTTAAAATCCACCCAAATATCCTTATCCTCTTCTGTCATTACTTTCTTTACCATAAGTCTATGTCATTATATTTGTCTCTGCGTTGGTCGCATCCACAATCGTTCCCCCATATTTTTTTGACAACCCATCGGATGCCTGTGTACTTTGTAAAGTAATAAATAAAATCTCCTAGTTTCATAAATTTAATTTTTTAATATTCCATAATTTACTAAATCCTTTTAAACAATTCAAAAGTGTTATTGATTCTTTTGCTGGCTTCCAAGTTCCGTTCATATAAATAGAATCAACATTGCATTGGTTTAAAGGTATATCTTTATCATCATTTTTAAAATCGTGAGTCACATATAAAACAACGCTTTTATCCGTATGCCAACTATTTGCAATTCTTTCTAAAACTAGCTTTTGTCCTATTGGTATTTCATTATTCTTTCTTTTAACCTCCATTAATATCAAAACCTCATTATCAAACTCTAAAACAACATCAATATCAGTAGGGTGTATTTTACCAGATTCAACTCCTGTAAAATCTATTGATTGCTTAACTTGTTTTGTGTTTCTTATTAAACTCATAAAAGTTTATTTTTAAGTTTGTTTTTTGTCGCTATAAAAGTATTTCTTAATGAATCGTAACTAATGTCTGTTCTTCTGCTTATTTCCGATATGTTATTGGTTATAGTAATGAGTTCAAAAATCTTTTTATCGTACCAATAAATATCCTCCATCGCAGCCTCATAAGCCTGTAAGTCCTTTTCAAAATTTTGCTCAAATTCAATGTAATCCTCATCGTCTATTTCTAAATCAAATTCATCAATGTCTAACTTTGTAATCTTGTTTTCTCGTCTTAGATAAGCAACGTATAAGCCTCTAAGCATTTTAAACACATACCAATGGTTTATCTCTTCATCGTTATACCATATATCTAAACCGTTTTGCTCATATCCTATAAGCATAATGTACATTTCCTGTACAATATCCTCAGCCAAGTATTCAGAACATCCAAACGACTTGACTATATTAATCCAGTCTTTGTGCTTTAAAGCCGCTGCATCAATTAGCTTTCCCATTTAAACGTAATTATGACACACAAAAGAGCGATTTGAAAGGTGTGGTCTGTCACATCTTCATCTTCATATTCTGCTTTGTCATATAAAAAACCGAGCATCAAGCTGTATGTTCCAGCTATAATGACATCGGCTTCTTTCCAAACTGCAAACCCAAACAGGGCGGTAAATAATAAAACTGCTGTAATCATTAAAAAGGTATTTTTAGTGTTTCAATTAAACTTTGACCGTTCATTTCAAATCCTACATTATTGGTCATTGACCTTAGCATTATAGGACTATCGATTGGAGTTGGTCTGCCTCCAGTATCAATGTCTTTTACCTTACGAACTATTATATTACTTTGCATCCAATCTGTCGGGTGCTGGGTGTAGCGGTGAATCACTAAGAAATCATCGCATCGGTTGACGAATTTCGAACCACCTTCAGCGTGGCTGCTCATAGGTGGCATAGGGTGTCCAGCGTATATATGCGTTTGTTCGTGCTTCATTCTTTGTGCCTCTGTGACCGAATGAGTATTAAGCCATACCGATATGCTGTTTTTTTTGCAAAACAATCTTATTTCGCTGGTAGCTTGGTAGTCGTATTCGTGTGCGCCAATACCCCTTAAAACTGTTTGGTCTTTTGTCAAGCTATTATAAGGGTCAATCATAAAACCGTGGTAGGTTTGGTGTTGATATAACTTTTCCGCATTGCCCAATAATTCTCTAAAAGTATAAAGCCTTTCTGTGTCCATAAACCTAAAATGGTCTTGAATCCATTTAATTCGCATTCTGAACGCATCAGCATCCACTTTGTTAATAGGTTTAGCTTCCAAAAATTCAACCAGCTTTCTAATGATGCTATGTGGTTCGTTCTCGCTTGAGTAAACCAGCCATCTTAGTTTGTGCTTTAATGAATAAAGCAACATCATATAAAGTATGACCGTAGTCTTACCCACATTACTATGACCTAGTATCACATTAAACGAACCGTATTTAAACCTCATAAATTCATCAATGCTTGGAACCCCTAGACCCAAACCTTCTTTGATTTGTCCTGTTCTAACTTGGTTTAATTTGTTTATTTCGCTTTGGAAGTCTATTAACATATCTTATTTTGTTTTGTTGTTATTGTAAAGGTATAAAAAAAAGGGAGTAAAAAACCCCCCTTTAAAATTAAAATGGCAAATCTGCTGTTTCTCTATCGGGGGAGTGCTGTTTGGATGTTACTTGTTCGCTAGGTGTCCAAGTGTTTACCTCTGCATACATTCCCTTAGCGTTCTTCTTAACGTCAATAGATAGCCAACCGTTGTTAGCGTTTATCAGTTCTCCTTGTGAGTTCATAAAATCCACAAAGTCTGTTGCTTTGATTGTGATTTTAACTGGCAGCCAATCCTTGTCAGTTGGCTTTACGAATAATCCTTTTGCGAATACTTTTTCTGTGCTTTCCATTTTTTTACTTGTTTAAAATTGAGTTAAATATATTTGTAAATTCTTCTACCTCGTCTAATTGGATAGTTCCTTTGGCTGCTAATTCAATAGCACCTTTGAAAGCCACTTGTCGCAAAATAGATTCGTTTGTGCTTCTTGCTTGTGAAGCGTTATAGCTAGGTTTAGCTTGGTATGTTGGTTTCGGCGCTTCTAGTTTAGCAGTTTTAAATTCCTCGTTTGTTACCGTAAACTCGATTTCATCTCCCACCGATTTGTTAAACTCTCCCTTTGCTAAAAAGTTGTAGTAACTTCCATCAGCTAAGTCGATTCTAAACTTGTTAAATTCTCCGTGTGAGTTTGACCATACCCCTTTTGGAGTAACGTACTTGATTTTTCCTGTTTTCATTTTACTTGTGTTTTAATGTTTCGTGATTCTAAAATGTTTTCAATTTCCTTGTAGGTAGTCTCTAACATTCCCTCTTTGCCTTTCATTTCGATAAGGTCTTCTGTTGGATAATTGTGTAAATACATTGTTGATTGTTTAAAATTATGGCACAAATATAAAAATAATTTTGAAATAAAAAAAAAAGGCTGCAAAAAATTTTTTCTGCAACCCTTTCTTTTGAGTAATTAAAAACAATATCAACAAAACAGGACAAAAGTAATTAGTCTTGCAACTCTTTCAAAATGTTTTCGTATTTAGTTATCAACTCGCTAAGTTCGTAATTCGATATTTTGTCTATTTGCTTGGATTTTCTTAACAACGATTCAGCAGTACTGTATCCAATGTTTGTATCTAACCATAAACTAAAAAGATACTGTTCGCCATATCTAAACATATTACATCCAACACATTGTACTTGTACGTTTGTTTCATCCCAGCGAGTTGAATAGTTTTTACGGCTGATGAAGTGTCCGGCCTGTAATTTTTTCCAATGGTCTTTCTTGTTACACGTTACGCATTGAGCCAAACCGTTCTCGTCTGCATATCTTCGGCGTATATATTCGCTAAAAACTGCATCTAATTTTTTGACTAGCTTACTGCGTGTCGGCTTTTTAGTCGATGGCATTATCTAGCTTCTGTATTAAGTAGCGAAGTTCTTCTTTCGATACGGTTGCTTTTACCCTTTCTTTGTAGGTTTTTAAGTTCAACTCATAACGGTCAGAATCTTGCAGCTTTTTTACGTTGCTTTTTATATTCATTTTGCTATAATTTGTTTAAACTAAAAATATTATTGTATTATAATGTTTTAATATTAAAATATTATTGTATTATAATATTATAGTATTATATTATTATTATATTATAGTATTATAGTATTAAAATATTATAGTATTATAATGTTATTATACTAAAATAATTTAGTTTAAATTACTTATATATAGCAAAGTTAGTGAATTTTTGTTAAAAAGTCAAGTTTTAGACCTTTATTGATTTTTTATTTTGGTAAACTTCTCAAAACCTCTGCTGCCAAAGTATGCAGCGTAAACCGTTACGAGTAGATATTTAAGCAAATCTATAAATTCATTTTTTACTGTGAAATCAACCTTGCTGCTGTCTAAGATAACAAACAAAGTCATCATTACGGTTAGGAATATAAGTGTCAACGGTCTTGTATTTTTGCTCAACCACGAATCCGAAGTCATATCAGACTGCCACCTATCTGTTACCCCTTGCATCTCGTTTAAATCCATTTCGAGCAGTTTTAAGGCAGTTTCTTTGTCTTGTGGGGGCAAACTACCATCTTTATCTAAAAACGCCTTAAACACGCCTAAAACGCCTTTTTCGGGCAAGTTGCCTACAATTGACTGAACGATATCAGATTTACCGATACTTCTTAAAAAGTCACCTACCCTTGTAGTTCCGTGTTCATCTTTGTATTTAGGCATAACAATCTATTATGTGTTTGTATTCTTTTTGTACGTCAAAACTAGGACAAGCCTTTGGCGCAAACTCGTTATGTCCGTGCAAGGTCGCACCGTTATAAGTACCCATTAATTCATTCAACAAACAGTCCAACGCTTCTTTTTGTTCGGGTGTTCTAGTATCTTTGGCTTTTAGGTTATTTTTGCCTATTCCACCAACATAACAAACCCCTATGCTTCCAGTATTATGACCCTTTGTATGCGCTCCAACCAGTTCGATATTCCGACCATTATGTATAGAGCCATCCAAATAAACAACATAGTGATACCCTATATCATTAAAGCCTCTTTGCTTGTGCCAGTTTCTTATATCCTCAACGGTTGTGTGCCTACCATCGGGCGTAGCTGAACAATGCAGTATAATTTTATTTATTGCTCTCATTCTTTTTTTTCATTTCTACTATCTTGAGAACAGTATAAACGATTGACGCAACCAATAGGATTATTTTCAACCATTGCTCGACATTGGTAAAGGTTATTAAAAACGTCAAACTATTAAATAAAGCAATTCTTGCGTCTTCAATATGCATCTTATGAGATTTTGTAGTTTTCGTAATCCAATCCAAAGAAGCTATGCACTCCGTTACCGCTTAAATTAACAGCATAAGACTTCCAACCGTATGGGTGTCCCTCATCGTTTGACCATAAAGCGTCAACGTGCCATTTAGCAGACAATACTGGTGCTTTTGTTTCGTTACCCTCATTGTCATATTCGCCATTCTCTAAAACGATATTTCCTAAGTGAACAATCGTATGGTCGTGAGTAGGGTATTCGTTTCCGTTTTCGTCTGTATCTACTCCTAATGATACCACTTTTTTCATTGCTTCTTCTTGTGATGCAAATTCGTATTTTCCTATTTTCATTATATTAACTTTTGGTTATAACTATTGGTTATTATGTGTGTGTAATTGTTAATTTATATTTATTTACTTTATGCCCATTAATCATATTATTAATATGTGATACAGAAACACCTAAATCTAAAGATGCTTCTTTAACACTTTGATATGTTTTATTTTTTAATTCGCAAAACACTTTTCTTGACTTTGATTTAGACATTTTCAATCTTGAATTAATAGAGTGTTTCATTCCTTTTACATATCCTTGAGTTCCGTAGCAAGGGTGTAATTTCCCTTTTTTTGCTAAAGACAATTTTTGTCTATGTTCTTCACTGAAAAATGTATTTCCTTTTTTAGATTTAGATATTTTTCTTTTACTTTCTTCAGATTGCATTGATACACCTCTCGCATTGTTTGTTAAATTATATGAATTAATATCATTCTTGCAATCTAACTCTTGCAGAATAAATTCCTCTAACTCAATATAATCTTTACCAATATAAAGTATTTCTCTTGAAAAGCATTCTTTTCTTTTTTTATATGCTTTTTTAAAATAAGAGCCACTACCAATGTAACCATCACTTATATCTCCACAATGAGAACCTATATAATGTTTTCCATTATAAGAATCGCTCCACCTATAAACAAATCCAATATTATTCATTAGTTGCTTGTTAATGCTTGTAATTCGCTATCGCTTAATGCGGTGTTGTAAACTCTTACGTCTTTTGTGTTTCCGTAAAAATAATGAAGTCCACCAGCTCCTTGCTCAAATCTAATTGTTTTTAATACATTTTGTGCGAACGTGTTGCCAATAAGTTCGGTATCTACTTCAACACCATTAACCCATAGCGCATAATCATTTGTTTTGTATTTTAAAGCAATTTTATTATATGTACTAAAAGATGGAACAACATAACTTAATGATGAAGGCGAACCCCCTAAAGCAGTAACAATAACAGTTCCAATAAGATTTGTAGATACATTAAAATATAATGTTAATCTATTATTGTTTGTGAAATCAGATATAGAAATTCTTTTAGTGGCGGCATCATTAAAATCACTTTTCATTTCAACATACAAAACACCCTCTGTTGAATTTATTACTTGCTCATTACCTCCATTATTACAAACTTCCGCAACCCTCGTTACTGCACTTCCAGATGTAGGAATATACGATGTAGCGTAACTGCCTTGTTCTAATTGTGCGCCCCATAAGTAAACACCACTTATTCCGTCTCCTGTATAAATTGTAGTACCATTATTTAAAATAATGATTACATTAAAGCTTGTTGAAACAGCTGTATCTGTAATTTGTACTTTCCACCAACCATTTCCATAATCTTCTGAACTATAACTATCAACTGAACCAATACTAAAGAAAGTACCATTAGTTGTATTAAACGAAATAGCACCATTTGGACCAGCTATATAAAAAGATAAATTTCTAGCTTGTCCTACATCTGATTTTTTTACAAAAACGGTATAAGTGTACTGTAAACCAGATACAACTGTTGTTACATTATGCCTAATATCGTGTGAAGCATTTAATGTATTTTCTTGTATAAAATCTCCACTTAAATTTCCGTCTGGAGATATAGTGCTATTAGGTATAACAGATGTATTAATTTTAGTCCAAGCAGCTTTACTGAAATCTTGCGAATAAGAATATAAATTACTCCTACTCGGCTCTAAAAGCAAAGCACCTTTGGTACTATCTTTATAATCTATTCTTGGCTTATTGTTTCTTAAAACCTCGATTAACCCTTGTTTGTTAACTCTTGTAGCACTTGTTGCTCTTGTAAAGTCAAAAGGCAGAGGCTTAAAGTTTCCATTCTCATCATTGTATGCTAACGTTGAGCCTTCTTTTGTCGCCCAAAGTCCATTTCCAAATTTAAGTGTATTGCTCATATTATTCTATCGTGTATAATTGTCCCTCTGCCATATCTTGAAAAGATACCCAAGACGTTAATGTTTCTAAATCTGAATCGTTTAAAGCTGAATCGAAGTATTGAATTTGTTTTGTGTTTCCGTAGAAAGGTTCTGTTCCTGTTCCGTTATCAAAAGATAAATCTAACAACCCAACAGGCATTGATGCAAGTGTATCTGTTCCAACTTCAAAGCCATTAACCCATAAACCAACATCATTTAATTTATATTTTGCTGCAACCTTAACTAAATTTGTAGCATCTGTTAAGTTGTATGTTAGAATTGCTTGAGAAAATCCTAATGAAGATATAAATAAAGCTATTTGATTTGATGTTGTACTAAAATAAATAATTATTCTATTAGCTGCTGTATCATTTGATATTCCTAAAACTCTGTTAGTACCATCATTAGCCAAAGCACTAATCTCTGCCATCAAAACACCCTCTGAATCATTAAACGTAGAAGCATCTCCAGCACCGTTTGCAGTTTCGGCTACACGAGTTACTGTTGAACCGCTAGTTGGTATGTATGATGTTGGGTAAGAACCCATTTGAAAATCAGCACCCCACAAATAAACATTTCCTAATCCTACGTTAACACCATCACTACTAACAAAAATTTGAGCCAAAGAATTTGTATTATTTCCTATAACAGAACATTTATACCAACCATTTCCATAGTTTTCTATTTTAGTACCTAAAACGCTTAATGTGCTTCCAACAATTCCGTTTTTAATATCAAAATATGCATAAGAACTAGTAGAGCGTAAACGGATAAATTGTGTATCTTTGTATTTTGCAAATACACTAAAAACTCCATCTCCAGTATTACCTACATTGTCATATATATTACCACCAGAACTTGTGACTTGTAATTCATCTGCGTTTAAAGTTCCATCTGGAGATATTATACTATTACTTATTATAGTTACGTTACTTTTTAACCAAGCAGCATTACTAAAATCTTGACTGTAAGGTAATGAATTAGTCCGAGCTGGTTCCAAAATGTGGCTTGGGCATCCCTTTACAACACCATCAATCAATGGGTAGTTTAATCGTGATTGACCACTTGCAACGGTTTCTATAAGTCCGTATTTGTTTATTCTTGTAGCAGCAGACGCTCTTGCAAAATCAAAATCCCCCACACCGTCAGACGGTAGTACGGAATAAAACTTTGAGCCTTGCGCTGCTGGAATTAATGCTAGTTTCGGTTTTGCCATTTCTATTGTTTTAAATCTTGTAATCCAGTTATATGAGTCCAATCAGCGATGCACTTCTTGGCTTCAACTTCTTGTCTTTTGTTCATTTCAAATTGACCGCTAAAAAATTCTGTCTTTGTTCCTATTGATGAAGCTGTCTCTAAAGCAACTCCCCACCAACTACTATCGTATATCTCGTTTGCCATTGTTTATTTATTTATCCATTCGTTGTAACATACCGCTATCGCTTGGTCTTTCGGAAACTCCTTTACCATAACTTCTACACATCTCGTCATAAAATCGTTTTGCGTCTCGCTCGGTGTTGGTTTTGGTATTGGCATTTAAGTATTTTTTAAGTCGTTTAACGTTTGTTTCTTTTGGTTTGTATGTTGTTTTCATTTTTGATAATGCATTAGATTATTATCTACTGCGTGTTTAAAATTCTCACCATTTGTAACCCATTCTAAATTATAAACATTATTATCTGTTTTTACACAATTTTTATGATTTACTTGTGGTTTATTATTTTCGTTAATTATAAACTCTTTAGCTACTAATTGATGAACTAAATGATTTTTTTTATTACCACCAATATTTAAACTACATCTACAATACCCTTTTTTGGTTATCCAAAAAGGAACTAATTTACCTTTATATGTAAATAGCCTTTTTTTTGTTATGTCTTTAGGGTCTGCCCTTTCTATTTTTCTTGTTATACTTCTTACCCTACCTAAATTACTTACTTCATAATAACCATTATATCCACTTACTGGTTTCCAAATTTCTGTTTGCATACGCTTAAATTTATTTATTTATTTTATATAAAAGTACCAATTAATAATGTTAAAGTCAAAACCCATCCATTAAATAAGTCGTTTGTATCGGGGTATATGTCGTCATTACTATTGCTAGTATATTCGGGGAATAAAGTTTGGTTGAAAGCCATATAATCAATAAACCGCTTTGTGTAGTACTCTGCTGTATTTCTTGCTTTATTAACAAGATAATCAACTTCCTCTTTACTTACTGTTTCTGAATTTTCTGGTGTATGTTTATATACCCCTCCATTTTTTATTTGATACGCAGCATAAATAAAATATTCGGATTGAGCATACCAGATTAACATTGGCTGAATGTAGTCATTAACAAGTGTCAAATAATTTCCAGTCAAAGTATGAGCATCAATATCGTTGCTTATTCTGTTATACAAATCAGTACCCAAATAATTTTGAACTTGTATTTGTTGTGAAATTTTAATAAACGGTATAAGCTTGTCTGTACTTATGTTACCATCTAAGATACTGTTTTTGACTAAGTCTGTTCTTGATATAAATAGTGCTGTTGCCATTATTTTCCGTAATTAGGATGGTGACCGTTATTGGGCATATCTTTTGGTGCTATTTTAGCTGTTTCGTATTCCTCGCCTTTTGGAATATAACTTTGAGGAATGCTACTAACCTCATCACTACTAGACAACGCTTTGTCTTCTACAAATGTGCCGTCTGTTTTTTGTTTAAGTCTATAAAGTTGCTCCATCCAAAAATGACCACAGTTTACACCGCCTTTGTATTTAAAGAGCGAATAATTTTGACCTTGATGTCCGAATGAATTGTTAACCCCTTGAAACGATGCTTGGTCAATATCCTCTTTTCTATATACAACACCGTTGGCAGTTCTTGCCATCATCGCAACACAAAACGCTCTTGACTTACCACTACTGTATTTTTGGTCGTACTTGTATCGTATCTTATAATACGATTTGTCTAAGAAACTTTTTGCGCTAGGCTTTGACTTAATAAAGTCAGCTAACTTTTGTAACCCTGTCTTTTTTTCTTTGATTAAGCTATTCGCCCAATCCTCAACGCTTTCATTATCTTCTGAAAATTCTCTTTCATCTACTAACTCCCATTCGTCTTCAACGGTTTCCCATTGTAAATTGGCAAGTACTTCGTCAAATTCATCGTCTGTTAAATCAGCAGATAATTTTACCCCTGTTTCTTCTTCTCTAGTTTCAGCATCCACTACGTTTGATAGGTCTGTAAATTCTAGCGGTTGAAGCGTTTTGAAGTATAAATTAAGCGATATATCATTGTAGGCTAGTATATCATCAAAGGCTTTAATTAAAAGCGTCTGAAACGGTCTAATGACGGTATTATCCATTAGCGTTGAAGCAGTCTGCAATTCTTCGGCATTGTTTCCTAATCCTGTTGAATCTTTAACCCCTAACAACATAGGACTAACAACCCTGTGAGCGACCATTATTTTGCGCATACTTTCGTCCGACAAAAACTGGTATTGTTCGTGAGCATCACTTAATTGGATTGGCTCAATACTTGCAGCAGTTTCAGCATTATCGTTAAACGACAAAATGAACTTGCCACTATTAGAACTTCCGCTAAACTTTTGATAAATTCTGTTTTCTATCAATTGCCTTTGTTCGGGGTCTGGAGTTCCGTTATTAAAGTTAATTAACATACTTGGCGCAAGACCGTTCATAATGTTGTTGATATGGAAGTTTGATATTTCTTCCTCCATTTGACAATACTGCAAACCACCTTGATAATCAACAGGCGAATAGTATTTGAACCCAGCACGATAAGGTTTAACGTAGTAAATTTGAATCGGTGCATTACCATATCCAAACGCTTCTATCCTTGTAAGTTTATCTGACTTCTTGTAATTTGCCCAATCGGGGTGCATATAGTACGCTTCAATTTCTCCCTTTTCATTGCACTTTTCGGCTCTTAAAGTTTCTACTGGAATATGCTCAACCCTTGCAACCTTTTTTCTGTCCTTTGAATAAATTACTTGGATAGCACATTGACCCATTAACTTCAAATCGTAAGCTAGTTTTCTAGTACAATCATCGTGAAACAAAGTAATCATTTGTGCGTATGCTTCAGGTTTTTTATTACTATCCGTTGCATCTAACCCTTTTCCGAAAATCATTTCAGACATCGCATTGATAATAGCGTTGTTTGTAGGACTTCCGTTGTATCGGTCAATCAAATACTGGAAATAGTCGTTATCCTCGCCATAAGAAACGAAATTATCGTTCTTGGTTTCCATTACTTGCGGACTTGTGTAGGTCGATAAATTTACTACTCTTAAATCGTTCATAATATAATGTAATCGTTATTACTTGGTTCGCTTATATATTCGTTTTTGTTTATAGAATAATAATCGTTTGTATCTTGGTCAATTGTTTGGTCAGTACAAAATATTTTATCCAAATAAATCACTTCTAAGCCATCCAAAATTGTTAAGTCATAAAACCTACCCTCTTTCAAAGAAAATGCGTGAGATACGCTTAAATAGTCTCTGTCAGTCGTTGTGCTTACCGTTGCGGTAGTTACATCGTTAGTGCTATCGTCTCGCAGCTTTAATGTTACTGTTGCTGGATAGCTTCTAGGTATAACCTTTATAACTTGTGCGCTTGTGCTTGTTGTTAAGACTTTCATATTTATATATAGCAAATAGTTTGAAATTTTGTATCTCTTTGGATTTATTTCAAAAAAAAAGGGCAGCTTTCGCCACCCCTTTAAAAGTACTCACAATGTAATTACGCAGTCGGGTCGATTTGAGTAGCCGAAGCGTCAGCAGTAATAACCGCAGGAGTAACGAAATAAGGTGGAGCAACCTCTTGTCCAACCACCGTTAAATTGTAACCGCTTAGGTCGCCCATAGCAGCACCAGTCGCAATAGAACCACCAGTAACCTCTGCACCGTGTTCCAAACCAACTAAAAAGAAATTACCGTTGTAATCCTCAACAGCAACGTGTGGACGAGCGTGAGTGATTAGCTTCAATTCTTCTTGTGTAGCTTTATCTTGAAAAGTCAAAGCCATTGTCAAGGTTGATTCGTAGAAAGTCGTACCGTTTTCACGAGACGAGTTGATTGCGGTTTCAAGTGACGAACTACCTTTTACGTCAAATTGATACCAAACAGGAGTACCAGCCAACGCTGTAATTTCTCCCGAAACTATTGTAGCTGCACCCAAAGTCCCGTAGTCAGCGAAATAGATGGTTTTAATGCCACCTACTGCCGATTTGCAAGGTACTTTACGCCCAGTTGTTAAAGAACAAGCCATAGATTTATATTTTTTTAGTTATTAAAAAAGGGCAGGTGAGCTTTTCGGCTTACCCACCCCTTTTAAAATTGATTAGTGTTTAATTAAGCTGTGTAAACAACAGTATCAGCAGCAACTCCAACTTGAGTTCCAGCAGAGTAACGCATAACGAAACGGACATTTTTGCTTCCATCAATGTTAGCCATATCTAGCAACTGAACAGTTTGGTGGTCAGCAAGCAAAGAAGTTCCAAAGAACAAGTTTGATTTTTCAGCCAATACCATACGGTTGTCAGCTAGACCGTTAGCAACAAAGATATTGATGCCATCGAAAGACAATTGTCCTCCGTTGTACCAAGTAGTTCCTTTGTTGTCAACACCGTTAGCACCGATAGTAGCAACGAATCCACCTAAGGCACGAACATAAGCACGAGCAACATTTTGAGAAACGTAAAGTGTCAAATCTTCTTTTCCGTAAACGTTAGAATTCAAAGCATCAACTACTTTGCCCATTTCTTCGATTACGTTGGCAGAAGTGATAGCGATAGCAGTAACAGACGGAGCAGAAGCAGCAACCAATTGAGTCAAAAGACCGTCATAGCTGCCAGCACCAGCAGAACCCGACCAAAGAGCAGTTTCGTTAGCGTCAGCTACTTGAGCAGACAATTGAGCAATAAAGAAATCACTGAAGTTTTTAGGCAATTCATCAAAAGAAGAATATCCCATTGCAGCCGCCTCAAAATCTTGCTCAAATGGGGTCTTGCATAACTCAAGGTTTACTTGAAGTTCTTTTACTTGTAGGATTCTTTCAGTCAAAGCAACTGTACCAGCAGAGGTAAAGTCACAAGAACCATCAGCAATAATTCCAGCGGTATCAACTTTTTTGATAACTTCTTTGAATTTTACGTTTGGTTTTACTGTAATGGCTTCAGCAGCCAAAGTGTTACCACTCAATAAAGCGGCGGCAATGTACTTACCGGCAAATTCGCCAGCGTAAGTAGTAGTAATTGTTGGTTGTGGCATAATTTAAAAATTTATTTTTTTATTTGTTTAATCTTGCGAAAACTCTGTCAATGGTTGACAATTTTCTTTTAGCACCTAATTTGAAACCTTTGTTTTCTGTTTCAACTTCTGCACTTGTGTTAATAGGTTCAACCGCTGGGGCAGACAATTCATCTGACACCTCAACAGGGATTTCAGAAAGTTCAGTTTGACTAACTTCACTCATTTCTTCTTTAGGCTCTAACATAGCTTTGATTTCTTCAATCATAGACTTGACTTCAGCTAGTTCCTCTTTGGTTGCATATTCAACAACAGGCTCATCAGCAGCTTCAACTTCGACCTCAACTTCGGGAGCTTCTTCTACTTCTTCTTCCATAGATTTAACTTCCTTAATAAGGCCTTCTTCTTCAACGACAAGTTCACGACCATCTTCTAGTGTGTACTCACCAATTGGTAAAGCTACTTTTTCATCTTCTGTAACGATAAAAACTTCGTTCCCAGCTTCAAACGCTTCTGCCTCTAAAACAGTACCGTTATCCAATTTCATTTGCTCTAGTTTGATTTCCATACCGAGCAAGGTTTTTACTTCTTTTAGCATTTCACTTGGTTTCATATTAATATATAGTATTAAAAAAATTATTTTGTATTTTTAAATGTAGCGTTGCGTTCTTTGTATAAAAAAGATAATATCCCATATTTCAGCAGTACCACCGTTGGCAACTATTTTAGGTGTAACTCCATTAGCCACAAAATCAGCATCGGTGTAATATTGATAAACATCGTGAAAGTTTTGCTCAACTCCATTGCCTTTGTGGTATTGTAATGTTTTGCTAACTCTATTTATCTGTCCGCTACCCTCTAAAGCAAAATCCAAATGTGTGCTATTTGTGTTTGCAGCAGCAGAAGAAAAAACAACCGTAAGGATATAAACATCATTCACACTATCACCTAGCAGCTTATTTGTAGCTGAATCATAAAAAGTATAGTCGCCATCTTTAACTATATTGCCCCCGTTGTTTGGCAAAGTAATTTGAACGCCATCAGAAAGCGAAAGTTTATTTGATGAGGTATAAACCGTATCGTCAATTCTATTCCAACCTAATTGATTGTAAGCTACCAAATCAGCAACCGTTATCTTTTTAGTTTCGCCTCCATTTACAATTGCAAGAACGTCATCGTTTGTAACCGTAATAACTGGATTTAATTCGCTTATCTTTAAATTCGCCATTATTTTTTTATGTTATAATTATTTTCTTGAAGTATTAAGTCTCCGTTTTCTTGTGCTAAGAAATTTTGAGGCTCTCCGCTTATTCTTCCTATCCCTTGTGCTTGTAAACTTCCGTCACAACATTCAGACGAGTATGTTCTTTTGTCCTTACAGATGCACCCTCTGCGACCCCCTTTTGGGCTTGTGTAACTAGGTATAAAGTTCTTTAAATAGTTTCTCATCTTCCTTGCCCTCTGTATTTCTTTTTATAATTTTTACTTGCTTTCAAAACGCTTGTATTGTTTTTACTATGCACATCGGGTCTTTTTATGCTTTTAGGTTTATAAACCGAAACAACAATTTTAGCCATTTTGATTTATTTTAGATTCTGCCCAAGACTTTGCGGATTTACCGCCCCATAACAAATAAGATATAGTACCACAGGCTTCCGTATCGCTTGGGTCGTAATATTCCTCTGCTCTTGACAAATAAGAATGCATACGCTTAATGGTTTCCATACTAATTGGCTTACCTTGCGCTAATTGTTGCGCTCTAACTTTGCCCACTTGTGTAGCGCATTTGTTGTTCACTTTCTCGTTTAACTCTAAGCCTCTTTTTGCGTTGTTCTTTACTGCATCGGGATAGTCGCTGAAACTTTCAAACTCCATTTTTTTACCCGATTTTGTACGCTTGTCGTTTTTGATAATAGCACGAACCTCTGCCAATAGATATTCCGCTTCTTCTTCTTCTATGCGTTCCATCTCTGCAAAATCATTAATCGTCTTGTCGTTTGGCGATTCCATTTTATCAGCGAAGTAACCCTCAATACTAAAGCCACGAACGATACCCGTTTTTACAAATTTCTCCCAAACGTCTGTATTGTTTACTTTGATAGCACCCATCCAAGTTCCGACTGGTACATTCATTCCGTATTTTCTGCTCTTGTCGTGCACCTCATCTTCTACTATCCAACTCTCAACAAGCGACAAACCGTTTATCTCGTATTGGTGTTCCATTGTGGCTTTGTTTTGATTGCCATTCATTAGATACATTTGAGACGCTTTTAATACAGTATCTTTTGAGAAATATATATAATACTCATCATCGCCATTACGTCTGTAAATCGGCTTATTTGGAATTAATAAAGCACCTAGTAAAAGTCTTTTTTCTTCGTCAACCTTTTGAAGTTCTACAATATCGCTATTTAATGCGATAAAATCTTCCTCAATGGCTGGATGTTCTACAACGCTAATCGCCTCAACCCCAAAGGTGGCATCCATTTCATCTAAAATAAGTTCTACTATTCTCATATTTATATATAGTTAAGTTTGTTTTATTTTGTTTTTTAACCCCCTATCCCAGCTTCGGACTGAATGTTGCGTTGTAAACTTTGTGCGCTTGTTACGTCATTAGCCACTACATACGCTTGGACTGGTTGTTGTGTTTGGTCTCCTATAACTTGTGCCAATTGGTTTGTTCCCCCTTGACCAACTACATTGAACGCTGGTGGTTGTGATATTGCGCCCCCACTTGGACTTGACGCACCGCCTGTTCCCCCACCGCCTTTTGCGTTTGGTATTTTTACAGAAATAATCTTTTTAACATTGCGTAAGCCATTTGTAAGAATAGCAGCAGCATTAACAAACTTCAAAGCTGTTTCAAATGGTGTTACTGTCGTTGCAGCTAAAGCATCAGAAACCCCTCTGTAAGTGTTTAAAGTCGCACTAGCTACCGCAAACCCTTTTCCAGCGACCGTTGATTCCCCAGCTATATTTGACAATTGATTTAATGCGTTTTCCGTATCGTCTAAAGTTTTTATTTTAGCTTCTAGCGTAGCATCGTCAATAGCCTTTTGAGCGTCTGCCGTTTCTTTTTTCAACCTAGTTTCTTCGGCTGCCCTTGCAATAGCTGCATCAGCATCTTGTGCGTAAAACTCATTCTGTTGAGCATCGTACGCATTTTTTTGAGCCTCCCTTAAAGCTAAAACGGTTTCAGATTCTTGTCCGTAATATTCTTCGGCTAATCTTATTTGCTCATCGTAGCTTTCTTTTATCTTTCTAAGTTCTTCGTTTCGCCTTTCATCTTCGGTGTCTATTAACGCTTGACGAATACTTTCTAAAGCAGCAGCTTTGTCCTTTTCTCTTTGGATAGCTTCGGCAGCAGCCTTATCCTCTAAAGCCTTTATTTCTGTATTTCTTTTTTCCCTTTGTTGTGGGCTTAAACTACCTTTCTCTAATCCCTTTTGAAGTTCAGCAATTTTGGTTTGTAAATCAGTAGCACTCCCCTCTAATTGTTCTGCTGTTTTTATAGCATCTTGACCGTTCTTAACTGTTGTTACACCTTGTTCTGTTGCAAACTTAGCAGCACCATTAATCCCACTAAAGGCAGCGACCGTTGCATTCTTAATAGTATCCCACCAACCTGGCTCTAAACTTTCATCCCCAGCAATTACTTTCGCTCTTGCTTCTGCAGCCTTTGCGTAAAGAACCTCTGACTGTGCTTTTAACCTTGTTACCTCAATAACGGTAGCAGCATTCTTAACCAATAAAGATTCAGCTTGTTCTAAACTTTCAGCATAGCCAACCGATTCTCCTAAGGCTTTGTTGTATTGTTGTAATGCTTCTTCTTTTGAAATAGTGCCTTTTTTTGCCAATTCAATGGTATCACCCATTTTTGTAATTTCGGCTTGTACTTTTGATACAGCAGAAAGAATTTCGGCTTGTGCTTCTTTATAGGCTTTTGATTCAGCAGTTGCCCCACTTACAGCTTTTGAAAGTTTATCCCAATTTGCAATTAACAAGCCAACACCCACAACCAAAGCACCTATCCCAGTAGCCAAAATTGCTTTTTGTATTCCGCTCAATCCTCCAATAAAACCTCCAATCGCTTTTTTAGATTCGCCAAACCCTTTATAAAGTTTTACTATTTTGGTTGCGTAACCATCTGTAACCTTGTCTAAGGCTGCTATAATTTTACTACTTTTTACGCTTTCTTCTCCGTAAGATTGTGTTTCAGAAATAGCTGTTCTTCTTTCAGAATTTAATTCTCTAAGACCTAACTTTTCATTTTGTATTTCTGTTTTTAAAAATTCCGACCTTTCTTTTAATTGTTTTTGAGCTTGTAGGTCTGTCTTTGCTGTTTGCTTTCTTACTTCCTCAACTTTTAAAAGTTCTTTCTCTAAGTCAATTAATACTTGTCTTTGTATTTCAAGCTGCTCATTTAGGTCTTGTATGTTTTGTTTACTTTGACCTAGACTTGCATTTATTTCTATTGTTTTGACTATCGCCATTTTATATTATTTTTAATTGTTTTGTAGCCATCTTTTAATGTCAAGGGTAGTTTGTATTTGCCCTGTGCAATTCTTATCGCTTCGGTTTCTCCGTTAACGTATTTCAGCAATTCTAAAATATTCTTAATCATTAAAACACATTTAATAGTTCGATGTCGCTTTTGCCAGTCAGTAGGTTTGTTTTAATACTGTTTATTTTATACTCAATATTATTAATCACAAACGTATCATTCAGTTTAAAATTAATCAATATGCTTTGTGGCAGATATGCTGTTACCGTTGTCATTCTATTGCTTTGGTTAAATATAGAAGCAATGTAATTACGATGATAGTTTTGGAATAAACTTTGGTTGTTTACCGCTAAAGCATATTCATCTTGTTCAGCAAAGAAATTAATAGTTTGTGAAGTCGTATCGCCTAACCTACTATTAAGCGGTAAGAAATAATCGTTTATCGAAGTGACTGCTGTTGGCACTCCATTGCCATCTACTATATTCACATAGTTTATGTTCGTTCCGTTTGCATTATATCTCAAATAAAACAAATAAGGCGCACCGATATATGGTTGTTGGTTGTCATCTACCGAGTAACCCCATTGAACACTAATTGGTGCTGGTGTTGATAATCCAATGTCAAAAAGTCTTTCAAATTTAAAATGCTCAAAAGGCGTCTCATAGTTAAAAATCTCACCCGAAAATCTTGTATTTGAATCGCCTCTGTATTCAATAGTTCCCCATTCCTTACCAATCAATTGGGTGTGGACATTTGACAAATAAGATTTTGTGCCTTTATATCTATATATAACTTCCCTGTAAGGTAATGCGACATTAACCTCGCTTGAATCTACTTCAACGTATTTTGATATGTCGTAAGTGTTTCCAGTAGCGTAATAACTGTCTAAGGTCTTGCAAACGATTAAACCGTTCTCAATATAAGCTACTAAATTAAACATCTTAAACAACCCCGACACAAAGTCAATCACTTTCATTTCGGGTATCTGCTGTCTAATTAAAAACTGAACTGCACCAGTACTTGACAAAACTCCCGAACTTATTGTAGTAATTGACGGAAAACCGTTTAATAATCCTTGAACATAAAAAGTTACATTCGTAAAAGTAATCGCTTGTGAAATATGTAAAACAACCGAATAAATATCATTCTGCGCAAAAACCCAAGTCGGTTGCTGTGTTCCAATAACATTAGAAGCAGTTATAAACTCAATACCATTTTTGAAAATAGTATATCCGTAAGGTATGGTTGAACTCCCAGCATCGGGCGCAAATGTTACTCTCGCACCATCGGGGGTGTATGGTTGTAGATTTGAACCAATTGTGATATTTGTTCCATCGCAAGAAACTTCGCCTGTTCTAACTGGGAATGTAACTTGCAAGTCTTGTGCTTCAATTTGTGCTGGTGCTTCTATGCTTCCTTTTTTTCTATGCAGCCACATATACAAATCGTAAAATTCGGGCGTAGAACCGCTAAAAAAATCTAGGCTAAAATTGATGCCATACTGTTCCTCAATTGCTCTAAGAATAATTGGTAAACGAATAGCGTATTTTAATTCGTTGTATTTTACCCCTTGCAATCCCGAAGCATATAAATTTCCGTCAAGCTGACCACTCAAAGCACTATTGTAATAAAGCCTTTGACTGTGAGTAATCAATGGCACTTGTATTGGATTGTCATAAAAAACGCCTCCAACAGTTCTGTCAACCTCTGTTGTTAAATAAGTTTTTAAATCCGTATCGTTATAAGTCAAGAAACCCCCTGCATCTTTTTCGTTGAAATTATCTAGCCAAGTCAACGCACTTAGTTTATCCTCACCGAATAAGTTTTTAAGGCTTAACGTGTTTCCGAAAAAAGTAATCTTATAGGTATGCGCTTTATTGTCTTTTAAATTTACACCCTCTAGTTTGATGTAGCCTTTTTGAAACGGTATGTAGTTCAGTTCAATTTCAGCTTCCACTCTTGCTCTTGCATCAAACCCTCCAACAATATCAAAATTGTAATAGTGTTTGAATATCTTGTTATTTGTCGGACTTGCTGGCAAATTGAAAGTTTGAGTAAACTCTGTAAAGACTTGACTAATATCTTTCGTGTTCTTAATGGTTTGCGTAATAGACACGCTTTCATCATTGAACATATCGACTTGCGTTCCTTGTATGTATAGCTGAATAATTTGCATTATCTGATATCGTTTATCGCATTGTAAGCGTATGAAAGGTCAATGGTGTAATCTACTAACTTGTCATTTACGCTTGTCTTGAATGTAAGGCTATTGGCATCAACTGTCATTGGTGTAACAACGCTGTCAATCTCCATCCACACTTGCTCCGATTGTATAAGTTCTTGCATTGGCTCGTTATACTGCTCACTTACATATCCAGTATTAATGGTTATCTTTTTAGACGATTTAATGTTATATGTTTTCTTCGGATGCACCAAAGTATTATATTCTCCTTTTCCATCAATTACAGCTCGTTTATATTGTTCTTTTGAAGCGTTTAAAGTTTCAATTGACTTCTTGAAGAACCAAAGGTCTTGCAACGCACCCCATCTGTTTATGAAGCTAAGTTTGACTGGCGTAAATTTGCATTCGTCTATTGTTATTACTTTGACAATTCTCAAGCCATCAGTAGTCGCAATATGTATTTCATCAACTGGGAATGTTTCGTTTTCATCTAAAAATTCAGATATACAAACATTGTCCTCATAGGTTCCACCAGCTGTGATAACCCTATCTTTGAAGCTGTCGTAAGGTTCTCCCGAATCAGATATTACTGTAAAAACACGAGTGACACTTGGCGTTACTGTAAAGGATTTGGTTATTTGACCTTCGTACAAATAAGCCACACTTGTAGTGTTGTTTCTATCTACTTGAATGCGAATGTCTGAATCAGCTAAACGATATATGACATCGTTGCTTTGCATATATCCTCTTGTTGTTGTTGGATTGCTTCCATCCTCAAAATAGCCATAGGCATCAATTCCGAAATGAGTGACAGTACCGCTTGACAACGAAGTCCCAGTTCCGTTCAAGCCATTATACCAATTCCAAATCAAACGAACATTAATGTTTTGACTTTTTTCATCATTGTAATAAATGTCTAGGTAATCTCTTATAAGTTCTGAAACCTCAAACAAAGCATCTGCGCTTGTGTTTTTTATAAGTGTGTATCTTAATACCGTATCAATTTCAATTTCTAATTTTATAGATAATGCACCTACTGGATTAGTATTTTGATAAAAATAAAATGGACTTCTTAGAAATATGTTAGCCATTATCTTGTTGCTTTATTGTTAATCGTTGTCTTTAAAAAATTTTCTACATCTAGTCCGTATGCTTCTACAATATCGTTTGGCAAATTCTTAAACGCTTCCTCAAACGGTTTGGTAAAAAACAAACTCGGTTTAATACCTTTTTTGAATATGCTTTTTGCAATAGCAAACTGTAATCCTTTTCTACTTACAAATCTACCCGAAGCATCTCTAGTTCCTTTTAACCCTTTACGAACAACCCATTGACTGAACGCACTCGGTGGCGGCATTTTGTTAGTGTACTTGTATGGTGTATTATATTTAACTTCTGTTCCGCTTACCCCTTTATCTTGATACTCGCCATAGTTCTCCATTAGGAACGCC
>Ga0222715_10000840_pt1 | contig 30470 bp, 25 predicted proteins | sample C33_9DmetaG_FD_165056 | JGI IMG/M metagenome (GOLD analysis project Ga0222715, IMG submission 165056) | Estuarine water microbial communities from San Francisco Bay, California, United States - C33_9D | ecosystem: Environmental > Aquatic > Marine > Unclassified | place: USA: California...
ATTCCACCATCCGCAATGGCAGTAAGTTTAATTCTTGTTAATGGCATTCTCTTTGTTTCCCTTCAGTAATTTTTGTAGGTCGGCAGTGCTTCCAACATATAGTGCATTTGTAACACTTCTTGGTCCAGTATTTGATTCTGATTTTACACTTTTCATTTTTTCTTGTAGAACCATCAATTTGTCTGTTACATCAGCAACATTTTTAATCAGATTTCCTGCAACTTCATATGCTCTTGGTTGGTCGGATTCTCTTGCAATATTTAGTATTCCTTCAATTGCATCCTGTCCACGTTCTACCAATGTATAAAGATTCTCTCTCTGATATTTATAATCATTATTTATGTCTTCTTCATTTATTTTTGTTTTGGGAACAGATGGTGGAGTGACAACAGCTGTTGCAGTTTCTACAACATCAGCAATTCCAAGAACTTCATCAAGAGTATCCAGTGTTTTATTCATCTTGACCTGTTGTTGGGTTGTAGGTTTTTGCATCTTCAAAATACGATGTTGTTTCGTTAAATCCAAAATCATCATCAAACGATGCGGTTACCGGATCAGGTGTAGCAGAATATCTTTGTTCTCTGGCCACTGCAACATCTGGTGTACTTGTGTATTGGTCCACCTGAACAGATTTAATAACTTTCTGAGAATAAACAGGACCATAAAGAAAGTATTTTGCAGTAAATGAAAGAGTGTAAATGATTGCTTTTCTTATTGCAAATTCACCTTCATAATTATCTTCATAACCAATACTATTCAATACAATAGGAACATCACGAATAATATCCAATTCAGGTCTTTCATTCAAAGTAATAGCATATTCTGGTTGAAAGAAAGGTAAAATTTGTTCTACAATTTGTAATGCATCATCAGAATTTTTTGCCATCACATATAATTCAAAGTTTAAATTATATGGAACTGGCATGTATGAAGATGCTAATTGTTCAGAAGATTGTGTACTTGCTGTTTTCTTGACTTTAATTGCACGATTTAGTTTTCTTGTTGAATCATATTCTAATCCTGTGATTTCAAATCCAATTCTAGGAAGAGTGATTGCAACTTGTTTTTGTAGTTTAGGGTCTTCAGTAATACGAACAAGCCATTTTTGTTTAGGTCCATACGCCAAAGGAACTTTAAGTGTCTGACTAACTTGTCCTGATGAATTTCTTCTTACAAGATAAACATTGTTAAAAATACTACCAAAAGCAACAACAATATCTCTTGAGGTTTGATGATAAAAATGCTCACCAATCATATAACATCTCCAAATGGATTAGATTCTGTAAAATCAAGAATGTTATCATTTAAGATTTCAAAATCTTGATTTTGTGAAGTTTTTTCTATTTCTGATAATTTATAATCTTCATTAATTATATAGTAAACATCAGAACCTGTGAGAGAATCTTCTAACACCAAAGAGCCAACTTCATTTTCCAGACTTATTTGATAAGTCTGCATACTCAATGAATAAGTATCTTCTATTAAATCTATTTCTTCTATATTAGTATTAAATTCTTCTGAACTGTATTCAAATGTTCTACATTTTAATTTGAAAATTGGTAAGTTGTGTAACTGATAAAATGGGTCATCATGGTCTACAAATCCAATTTCAAATATATATTTTGTTATTGGAAAATAAATTAAATCACCTTCGTTTGGTCTTGACTTTTCTACTAAATTTTGGTCTAGCGAAATAAATTGTTGCCATCTTCTTCTGGAAATTACAAAGGTAATTTCATTGCTAATGTCAAGTCCAAACTTGGTCATTAATTCTTTTTCACCATCAAATCCTTCAACATTTTCAACATACATTTCTATCATGTAAGCATCATTAAATGAAGAAAGAGGGTCTTCTCCAAAAATATCATCAAGATTTACAATCTTTCTTGGAAGATAAAAAACATCCTGGCCGAACACTCTGAGTTGTTCAATAATCAAATCTTCATAAAGATTTTGTTCAGTTCTTGACCCTGTATCAAAATAAACAGAAGTTGGCATTTTTATCCTATCATGATTTCAGGAGGTAATTCGTAGGCCAACTGAATTTGTTCTTCTAGTTTTAATAACTCTTCCTGTGCTTGTTGATAGATTGTTTCACCATTCATGGTCACACCACCTAACATCTGAACACCATTGAACTTAATCAGATTGCTGCCCCATTGCATTTTGATTAGTTGTGTGGCATATCTTTTCAGATACATGTCATTCCAAATATCTGGGAATGTAGCTGGGTCAAGTTTACGAATTGCTTCAATCACGATATATTCACCATCTAAAATATCATGCTGCCAATCCATGTCAATGTACAAACGATTCTGGTGTTGATTGTGTCGGATTGGTTTTTGACCAATTAGAATACTATCCAGCAAGTCAAGATGCTGCATAGTCATATCATAATGAATAATGGAAGTTGAAGAGAAATCATACAAGTCATTCAATCTCAGCTGATACCGAACATCAAACATGTTGATGTTTCCTTTGTCACTAAAATTGAATACCTTGATAACTGAAAGAATGGAATCTGGAACAGGAATGTAATTTTTTTGTTCTTTCCAAGCAGCAGTAGTTGTACCATCTACATCAGTAACTGTTGCAAGTGTATTGTCGGATCTTGCTCGGTCAATATCTGCTTGAGAAACTTGATATTTTAGATAAACTCTTTCGGCACCATCATAATGATACTGAGAAAAATACTGAAGAGCTTGGTCTATTCTGTCTTCAACTTGGTCTGGATCTACATTAATTTCAATAACAGGATGTCCTAATGACCTCAGGCAATATTTTCTAAATTCTTCTCTAGTTGAAGGTATCGGCATTTTTATCCTAATGCTATTGAAAAAGTAATTCCATTGTCTACTGAAGCATCACTAAGTTCTTGTACTGGAACATATTGTCCAATAATAACTATATCATTATTAGTATTTTTTGTATATATAACACGGTCAGCAATATTTATTGCAAGTTCTCCTACCTCCAAATCATCGGAGGTAGGAACTGCATTTGCTGTTTCAGTTCTTTTTGGTTTTATAATTGTTGGCATGATTAATACTCAACCTTAGTTTTTAAGCGTATGATCCACCATCAATTGTTGTTACAGCCACTGCTCCGTTTGTGACTGTAAAATTATCAGAACTGAAAGAGGCAACACCTTTTGTTGTACTTGTGGCAATAACACCTGCCAAAACGCCAGTTGTATTATTGTAACTTAGTCCGGTAAATGGTGTCACACTCAATGCTGCTCTTGCAAGTGCATCTGTATAATAAATGTTTGTTGATCCTTGTGAAATATCATCACTATCTAGTGTAATAGAACCACCAAGTAATACCTCTGTTCCATTCACGGTGATAGAATCATTCACAAGTTTATCATTTGAAATTGAGCCAGCAAGCATTGCATTGGTAACACCCAATGCTTTAATTTGTAATGCATCTGATTGAATTTCAAGACCACCAGTATCCAATGCATTAACTTTTACGAATAATTCATTTCCTGTTTTGCCGATTGCTGCACCATCAATAATTTGACCAGCACCAGAAAATTGTGTATAGATAATATTGTCTGTACCTACAGTAGAAACAATGTTAGTTTGAACAAATCCAGCATCACCATTTTCACTACCACTTTGAATGAAGAAGAATTGTCCAGCAGTCAAATCAGCAGCACTTGTTGAATCAGTTGCTCTTGTAAGAAGAGACCCTGAACCACCTACTACATAAACACCATTTTCTGTTTGTGTTGTCTGGTCTTTAACAAGAATTCTATCTCCATCAGTAACAGTAACTCCATCAATAGTTGATATTGCCGAACTTGGAGTAATTGTACCAGCCGCATTATCATAAGTACCAGCAATGTTTGCAACAGTAGCAGCAACTACGGATGCTTTTACTTGCAATCCTTGTGCAACAGAATCAACATATTGCTTGTTTGCAGCATCTAACAATGCCGTTGGGTCAGAAACATTTGTGATTTTGTGAGAGTTTACATCAACTGTTCCTGCACCATTTGGATTCAATATCAAATTTTCATTTGTTCCACTTGTTGTAAGAACATTTGTACTGATGGTAACATTACCACTTGTAAGAGAAGTCAAACCAGAAACTGATGTTACAGTTGTTCCCAATGCCAAAGCTGTTCCACCAAGAGTGACAGAATCATTTGCAAGTTTTGCATTTGTTACATTACCATCCAAAATCTTTGCTGTAGTAACTGCATCATTTGCAATATTTGTTGTTGCAACACCACTAGTTGCAATACTTACCACACCTTCAGTTGTAACAGAAAAATCACCAGAATCAAATGATGCCACACCTTTGGTTGATGTTGAAGCAGTAACTCCAGAAATTGTCAATGTTCCTGCTGTGACTTCTGTAGTAATACCAGCACCAGTGCCTCCAACAACACTCAATGCAGAACCCAGACTTACATTTGTTGTTCCTGTTGTTCCACTGAAAGTTGTTGAAGAATTGGTCAGCTTTGCATTTTCAATTGAACCAGCAAGTTGTGCATTAGAAATTCCTGCTGCTTTGACAGTAACTTCACCACCTGTTGAAACTGCAAAATCAGCTGTTGCAAATGATGCCACACCTTTGGTTGATGTTGAAGCAGTAACTCCAGAAATGGTCAATGACCCTGCATTGTCATCATAAACAGATGCAAGTCCAGTATCAGCTTCTATAACAATCAAACCATCAACAGAATTGGCAACTATGTCTTCAATGTGTTCTTCTAAATTTGTCAATTTAAGAGAAACAGCACCACCAGCAGTGACAGTAAAATCATCAGAAGAAAATGATGCCACACCAACAGTTGAAGCAGTTGCAATATCTCCAGAAACTGTCACAGTATTTGTTGCAGGATCAACCACAGTAGAAATACCTGAACTACCTGCATATGTCAAGGTGTCAGTCAAAAGGCTGATAGTATCTGTTCCTGAATCTCCTGCAATTCCAAGATTTGTTGCAACATCAGCAAATGTAGTTGTTCCAGTACCATTTGTTACAATAACTTGTCCGGCAGAACCATCAACTAATGGTAGGTCATAAGAATTTTTAATTTTTACAGCTGCAGAAGGATTTAGATTCAGATTCGTGGTTGCTGTTAAATTCAATGCACCTGAAGCAGTTGTAACGGTGTTACCATCAATGTCAATATTATCAACTTTTATATTGTCAATCTTTTTGTTACCATCTACAAGAATAGCAGAATCAGCTGTCAACACACCTTTTGTGTGTTCCATCATGTCAGTATAATATTGACCACCAACTTTAATAGGAATGTCAGTAGAATTTGTTGGATTACCTATGTATAATCTTTTACCGTTTTGACCTGCTCCAGTAGACTGTGAAGATGTATCATAAACATAAGCAAGTTCACCCAAATTAAGATTACCATTATTTGCAGTAGGCAAATTTGGAGTTGTAGTCCGTTTTATTTGAATAAGAGTTGACATTTCTTTTCCTTTTTGTTATTTGTAAACCTTAATAAGTTCCACCATTTAATCTGAGTGTACCTGATAAAGTGTCTATATTTGTTGTTGCTATCCATTTTGTTGATAATTCTGAATATTGCAACAATGCACCATCCGCCAAACCTGATATATCTATATCAGAAGTATTGTTTATTTGACCAGAAATATTGAAGTTTCCAGTGTCACCTTTTAAACCTTGTGGACCTGCTGGCCCAATATCCCCCTGTGGACCTTGAGCGCCTTGAGGTCCTGCATCACCTTGAATTCCCTGAATACCTTCTGGACCAATTGTTCCTTGCGGACCGGCAGGTCCCTGAATACCTTGTGGACCTTGTTCTCCCTGTGCACCAGCTGGACCAATTTCACCTTGTGCACCAGCTGGACCCTGAATTCCTTGAAGTCCCTGTGGCCCTGCTGGACCAGTTTCACCCTGTGGTCCAGTTGCACCAGCTGTGCCCTGCGGTCCAGTTGCACCTTGTATTCCTTGTGGTCCTGCCTCACCCTGAGGACCTTGTGAACCTTGTGGACCAGTTTCACCCTGTGAACCTTGAATTACTCCAACATCTACCCATTGATTAGTACTCCAGACATAACCATGTGTATCTGCTGTAACTATATACAAATCACCATCGGTTGCACCAACGGGTAAATCATTTATAGTTGCAACAGCACCTTTGAGTAGAACACTTGTACCATCTGCACCATCTGCACCCTGCGGACCTTGTGGTCCTTGAAGTCCCTGAATACCCTGTTGGCCTTGTTCGCCTTGTGAACCAGTTTCTCCCTGAATACCCTGTGGTCCCGTTGCACCCTGAGGACCAGTTGCACCAGCAGGACCAGAATCACCTTGCAGACCCTGTGGTCCTTGAAGTCCCTGGGCACCCTGTTGTCCTGGTTCACCTTGTGGACCTTGTGGGCCAGCATTTCCTTGTGGACCCTGAATACCTTGTTGTCCTGGTGCACCTTGAACACCCTGAGCACCTTGTGCTCCTCTGTCTCCCTTTGGTCCTTGAAGTCCCTGTGGTCCAGTTTCACCCTGTAAACCCTGTGGTCCAGTTGCTCCTGCTAATCCTTGAGTTCCTGCACTTCCTGATGGACCTTGTAGACCAGGAACTGTTACTCTTATAACTTCTACTTTATTAACACGGGGATTTGTTGTTATTGCCATTTATTAAGATGTCCTAGAAACGCTAGGTGATACAGTTGCTATTCCTTCTACTACTCTTGTAGATAATCCATTTGGATTTGAAATTAAAACATCATAAACATATCTTCCATATTCCAATGCAGCGGTTTGTTCCGCAGTCAAAGAAATGGTTATATTTCCAGTGGTTCTATCATCATCAAATTCGGCTGTGAATGAAACAGCATTAACAGATTCATATGTTTTGCGGATTTGTGCAATGACTGTATAATTTGTTAAATCGGTTGCATCTCCATTGGAATCACCAACAAATAAAATAGTTATGAAATCTGAACCTTGGTCAATAAAAATATTGGAAAGGGAAGCCATGAAGTTACCTTGTTTTCTTAATATTTATATTTATAAGGATTGTGTTCTGAGAAAGGAAGGAATTTGCTTCTGAAAATAATTCCAGAAGCAAATTTTATTTGTGATTAGCGTGCGTTTGCGTAGTTGAATGGTTGCTCTGCGAAGGCCATAAAGATAATCCCGTCACCATTTGCATTATGTTCAAGTTGAATTGAACGGAGTTTAAAACCATTACTTAAAAAATCTATGTATATGTCCGTTGCGGCAGTAGAAGCGTCACCACGATAGCCTTCATTGATACTTTTATTAGCGTACAAAACTTTATTCATGACGTTACTGGAATCCCTAGCATTATCAAACATAGCCCAAGATGCATAACTTGATGTGTAATTATAAACCTTACAAATCACAAACGCAGGACGGAATCCACAGTACACAAACGGCCCATCCGTTGACCCGTTTCCGGTGTAACTGCCGAACTTGCTGTAGCCTTCAACCGAATGCCAGCAGTAGGCTATGTAATCTACTCCAGAACAATTTAGCCACGAATCAATTCCAATAGTAATATATGAAGGACCTACGCCTTTAAATACATTCGCTGAAGTCGCTGATGAGGCAGTATCATCTAATCTACTATATTCTAACCCGGTAGATACATGATTTACAAACCAACCAGATCCACTAGACATGTCAAATGAACCACCTGTACTTGTTGTGCCAGACCCCGATAACCCTTTAATGATGACAAATTCAGGCGTTTTTGATAACCCGTGAGGCAGTGTAGAACTACTTGTAGGCGAAACTCCTTCATACTTCACAATACTAAACCCATTCTGCCGATTTGCAGACACCTTGATTGGGGTGATGCTTGCGCCAGCAGCAGTTGCTAATGCAGCACAATCTTGGATTGAAGTATTGGCAGTGCCATCTTCATTGATGATCTTGGCAGAGCCATCATTAGCACTTGCATAATCTTGATCTGGAGCGCCAGCCGCTTTCCAGCACCAAGCGACATAATTAATATTATTTTCATTAACCCCACTTTGTTGTGAGGAACAGTTGAATCCATTATTAGTTATGTAAATATTATCATTATAATCCGCTTCTGGATTTGTTGTATCTGTATGTAAACGGTAATAAGAGTTTGCGTCTGAGTGGGGACGGAGCGAATCAATTAAAACATGACTATAGTTTATATTGCTTGCTTTAACCCAAATCATGTCAGGTGTAAATCCTAAATCCTCAGAAACTCCGCCTGATTCATTCCCAGCATACGTCACCGCTTTAAAATAATCCTGCGGCACATCATCATCCACAGTTGGTGTCATTTCTGGCAGGTTCGCAGAACAAAGTGCTAGTGCGTCAGTTGGTGGTGGATAATAAAATAACCCTGCTGTTCCTGCAGCAATACCAGAAGGAGGAAAAGGCCCAGTTACGCCATTGACAGTTGCTGGTGTGTTTTTATTTCCGCCAAAGGTGGGGTCTTGACCTGCATTAAAAGTTGTAGCTTGGTCATTATTATAATGCCCAATTCGGGGTGCTATAGTCCCACTTAATCCCGAAAATGCTTCTATGATGCTAGATAAATTTGAATAACTACTTGAATTACCGTTTACCCATGAACCGTTGAGTGAAAAGTAAATCTTTCCACTATCCAAATCAAAACAACATCCTAAAATATCGCCAGAAGAATGACTATTCCCATAATCTGTAAACGTGCCATTTCGTGATTTCTTACCAGTAGCATAATACCCATAAGCATTAGAGTTATTGCCAGCATCAAAAAGTTGAGCATGTGTGATTAAATCCAACTCAGCTACAGAAATATGTGATCCATTCGTAGATAAAACATGACACTCAAAATACCAAATGCCTGACGTAACAGCTATTGTGCTAATTGCAAAACTACTACTACCAGTAATTGATAAGGCTCCGTTTGAAATGGTTGCAGATGAATGTGCATAATTAACATTGCAAACTGCGAAATTATTCGTTGGACTGTCTGGTCTTTGTTTTATTGCCATTTTTTTCTCTTTTTCCTATTTGTTATGCGCTTGGTGTCCAGTGATTGTTTCTACCGGACGAATCTTTTCCTAGACCATAGGTAGTTGAATTGTATACAAATGAAGGATCATCAAACTTCAGATGAAAACCATTGTTACCATAATTATCTAAAGAAGTTCCTGTTGTGCCATAATCTTTTGGAGTCCAATATACATCAGTACCTTGAGTGGAGTATCGTCCAAAAGAAGAAGGTGTTAGTGCTTGCCCGTCAATGAAATAAATGTCTGCCGCATATCCTTGAAAATCATTTTGATAATTATCATTAGTATACGCAAATAATGCGTGAGGATTTGCTGTATTTATTGTAGTATCCCCGCTGATTGTATTATAAGTTCCATAATCAGATTGTAATATTCTTGTTCCGTTTATATAAATTTTTACACGGTCTGTAGCTGTTGCATTATTAGTGTCGGTTGCTGCAACAATATGCATCCATGATGATGTATCTCTAAATACTTGGTTTGTAATAAACCAAATCCAAGAACTTCCTGTAGGATTATATCCTAAAGTAAGAGTATCATCTGCATTAAATCTCATTAAGTTTCTAGGAGCAGATATTCCATCTGTTCTTGTTGAACTGCTTAATCCTATGTTTTGCTGCACTCCATTCAATGTCTTTTTAATCCAAAAACTTAGAGTAAACGTGGTTCTGTTACTTGAACTAAAATCATTTTTACTCAAATAACTACTCCCATCAAACATCGCAGAAGTTGCTATTTCTGTGGTATAAACAACGCCTGTTTGTAATACGTCCACTGTAATCGTGTAATCCTGTGAACTTGTATTTGTTGCATTATCAGTTGCAGTCACCGTAGCAGTAATGGTTCCACCAGCCGAAAAGAAATCAGAAGCAAGAGTGGGAGTGACAGAAATTAGTCCACTATTGTCAATTGAAAATCCAGAAACATCTGTTGTTCCATCACTTGGAGTAAATGTGGCTGAATAAGAAACAATAGATCCATCATCTGTTGCTACAGGAACCTGAGCAGACCATGAAGTGTCACGGTCATCAGAAGCAATTGTAATTGTTCCAGGAGTACCCATAGTAGGAGCAACTCCTGTAGTCAATAATGTTGTTCCAGTAGTTTGAGAAAGTTTGTAGGTATATCCACTTGTGAGAACAACTTCAACATCAATATTTGTTTGTGCAACTGTAAATGCTTGAGGAGTATCAACCGTGATTGTATTATCATCTACAACGGTAACATTTGTTCCTGCATAAGAATTACCACCTGTGATAAAATTGACAGCTGAAAGAGTATCAGTTCCATTAAATCCAAAACCTTTTACTGTAATAGTTGTTCCAGAACCACCATCATAATTAGTTGTTCCAACAGTTCCAATCCAGGCATCATTAACTCTGGTACTTCTTAATTCAATTGAATAAGTTCTTGGTTCTGATTTTGTTACTCCTGTTTCACCCTCCGCAGTTGCTGTGACAACAAAAGTATTGACAGTTGAGCCAGAATTTCCAAAAGATGCACTGAGAGTTCCTTCTACTGCACCTGATGTTGCATTAATACTTAATCCAGCAGGAAGGTTTCCATCATCAGCATAAGTGATTGTGTCTCCTGGATCTGTTGATGTTGCTGGTACAGATGAAATAGTAAGAGAACTTAAATCAGAATCATCAGAATAAATGAATCCCAATCTTTCTGTTGTTACACTAAATGCAGGAGTTGGTAACCATTCAATTATATCTTCAACTGTGGTACTTACAAGAGGAATAGTAGGATTATCTAAAGAAGTTGGAAGTGTCACATAAACATCAAATGGATCATTTGCAGCATCATCATCTAATCCAGCAGGAATATTAAAAGTGATTTCTGTTCTTGCTGCATTGAATTCAGAACCATTAACATTTGTTGTATAGTCAATAGATAAACCACCAGATGCTTTGACAAATGAAATAATAGAACCAGGTCGGAGATTTCTGCCAGTCAATTTAACTGGGTCATTATCTGCCTGAAAATATGCAAGGTTGTCAGTTGTATTTACAAGAGATGTGACCACTGGATGTGATTCAACAAGAATCTTTCCTGTTCGGTTTGTTCCTTCTAGACTGTTGACTGCTTCGGTTGCAACCCAGCCATATGTGCTGGAATAAGTAAGTTGTGCACCACCTCTTTCAACATCAATATCCAATTCGTAAACATCACCATTAATATTCTCACCATTTGGATTAATTGTGATTCTATTACTGTCAGCAGATCCTGCTGCATCAACAATTGAAACCACACTACCTGCTGTTGGAGATGCAGGAAGTGTAACACGAATTGCACCACCAGAAGTATTTAAATAATAACCTTTATTATTTTCTGCGGTAAAATCACTTGTTTGTACTGCTGTTGTCCAGTCTGTGCCACCTGCACCTGGAGCAAGTTTATCAGCAGATATTTCTCCTGTTGTTCCAATAAGTTCTGCGACAATTTTTGAAAACGTAGTTGCCATTATTATTCCTTAAACTGGTAAGTATCTTACCATTATATTAGACCCTGCCAATGTTGTAAAATTAAACTGAAGAGTAGTTCCTGTTACATAGTAATCATTTGTTGGTGCACTATCTCCAGGAATCAGACAAACACCATTATAGAATACCAAGATGGAATCAGAAGTATGTCCAGCAGCAATTGTGTAATTTGAATTGCCACCAGTAAATGTTGATGTGGTATATGAGAGTGAAAGTTTTGAGGCAGTAATACTTCCATCTTGTACAGTATCAATTACATTGTTTGATTCTGCAAGCTGAATGGCAGTAATCTTTGCAGCATTGGTAGGAATTGAACCTGCATTGAAGATTAGACTTTCACCAGATACCGTGTAATTATTTGATGAACCATAAATCTGATAAACACCATCAACAAACACAATCATATTTGCACCATTTGCAACTGAAGGTGTTCTTGTCAGTGTATATGTTCCAGTGGAACCATCACCTCCGAATGAATCAATGTGTGGTGAAGAGAGAGCCTGAGTTGGAACAAGCAGTTGCCGTCCAAGATAGATAATCCAGATTCTACCATATAGGTCAGGAGGTTCTGAGAAATTGATGGTACTGCTTCCACTAGAAAAGGAAACAGCATAAGAATATTCTGGTTCTTGAATAATACCATCAATAGAAACCAACAATTGAGTTGGAGTTGTGACAGTATAATCTAGATTGAATACTGTTGTGGAACCATCACCAGCAAATACTTGCCTTTGAAATATTCCGTATGCCGGAGATGCGCCAATGTAACTACTTTCCATTTACAGTTGTTCCATAATAGATTGTGTTCTTTTTATATTTATTGGTCTTTTTGTAGTTGATTTGATGTATATTCAAAATTTTCAGCAACTACCCAAGTCAAACCATTCTTAGAATATATTCCTGTGTATTCTGTTTTTGGAAATGTGAATATTGTATCCACGATTTCTGGGTTCAATGCAAGAACTGTTCCCTTGTGTTCATCTGATGCATTGGTGAAATATTTTAGCCTTCCTTTTGGATAAGAAGACAAATCTAAAGGTTCAACTCTAGTAGAAACGGTGGTTGTGGAGGATGAGATTCCACCAGAGAGAACCTTGAGATTTGGTTTGTCACTCACTCGGTATTAAATCCCAAGATGTTGTTTCTTCATTCCAGATATATGGTTCTCCATCGGTCGGATATGGTACTGGAGAATCCCAGAGACATGTTTCTTCATTCAGTGTCCAGCTTGGGTATGGTTGTGGTGGAATGAAGGCATCTCTTGATTCATCATAGGTATATCCAAGACCAGCATAATTTTTTCTGAATGCTTTGGATTGGTCAGCGGATGGTTCATTTGTTTCTGGGCTATAATGAATTCCACCTTTGGTGTTGTAACTTGTTCGTTTACAAGTTTGTCCTCTAAATTGACCATACCACACTTCTGGCGTTTGTTCTTCTATTAATTTGGTTTCATCTATTCCAGTAATTACTTCTGTAACCACAAAGTTTGCATCTAAAAATGCGTAATGTGCCATTTATTTAACTCCAAATTTAAAAAACATATAATGTATCATCTGATTAACTCCAGCTCACGGTGCCAGTACCTTGTGTAATGGTGGTGACCTTATCGCTTCCTACGGTGGTAGTTGATATGGTTAATCCAGTTTGGCTGATTGTTAAACTTGCTGGGTATCTAAGAATGACTACACCATCACCACCATTGCCTCCATCTCCCCCAACAATTCCAGGTCCACCGCCACCACCGCCAGTATTAACTGCTCCATCCCAGCCGTTGGCTCCTGTCCCATTACCTCCGTCTCCTCCACCACCTTTGTCTGCTGTTATAGAAGTTCCCCCACCAAGACCACTACCATTACCATTTCCTCCGCCGCCACCACCGCCAGCGTACTTAATGCCTGTTATTGTGCTTGCTTTAGAAACTCCACCATTACCACCAGAAGGAGTGCTACTAGCCGTTTGACCTGCTCCCCCAGCACCACCTCCACCAGAACTTGCCTGACGGTAAGTCCCACTAGCAATCGCACTTCCACCATCATACCCCTGTCTAGCCGAATCTATGTAAGATGACCCTACATATACACCCACACCTCCAATAGAACCCGTAGCTGATTTTGATCCACCACCTGACCCACCATTCAGCCCAGCATCACTGTTAATTGTTGCGTCTCCAGCACCACCTCCACCCCCATATGCTGTGCTAGTAGAAAAAATAGAGTCTTGGCCTTTAGTCCCAACAGCAGAGGCTGTATCCCCAGCGCCACCGCTACCTACAGTTACTGTATATAGTTCGTTTATTGTTAGAGTTGTGTTTAATATCTCTAAAAACCCTCCAGCACCACCCCCACCTCCTAAATTACCTCCACCACCACCTCCACCAGCTACTACAAGATAATCAGTATTAAATTCCACTAATGGCCATATAGCATCTTTTCTTGCGCCATAAACTTCATTCAAACTCCACGTTCCGGATGCTGCATCTAGTGTTGGAACATTTTCAACTCCAATTATTCCACCGTTTTGTCTCTTTCTTACCATTCTTTTATCCTTACTGTGTTACTAAATCCCATGTTTGAGTTTCTTCATTCCAGATATATCTTTCTCCATCAGTTGGATGTGGTACTGGAGAATTCCAGCGACAAGTTTCTTCATTCAGTGTCCAACTTGAATATGGTTGTGGTGGAATAAAGGCATCTCTTGATTCATCATAAGTGTAGCCGATACCAGCATAATTTTTTCTGAATGCTTTGGATTGGTCTACAGATGGTTCTCTTGTTTCTGGATCATAATGTATTCCACCTTTGGTGTTGTAGGAAGTTCTCTTGTGAACTTGTCCTGTTTCCTTTTCCCATTCTACTTCACCATTCCAGTCATCTTCATGACCAGCAGTCTTCATATCAATTACAATATTGTTTTCATCTAATACAGCGTAATATGCCATTTTTCAGTATCCTTTATTATCAACCAAATGTGATTATTCCAGAACCAGCAGTGAATTTATATAGTCTATAATTTGATATTGTTGATGTATCTTCAACAATAGTGCCTGAACTTCCTCCATTTACCACATGACTACTATGTATTGAATTAATAGGAGGATAAGTGTCTGGATAGGAAATAATCACAATACCACTACCACCAGAACCTGATTGATCTATTCCACCTTGGTCTCCTGCCCCATCACCACCACCACCACTACCAGTATTAGCATCTCCGCTTCCTGCTGCACCTCCAGTGGAATAACTAAAATCTGCACCATCATTTGTATGTATATTACTAGAACCTCCAAGTCCTCCAGGTTGTCTGTATCCACCTCCACCTCCACCAGTAGCATATATAAGAGAAGTTCCTGTTATTGAATTAGTTCTACCATCACCGCCAACACCACCAGCTGTGTCAGCTGCAGCTGTAGAAGCACCAGCACCGCCAGCACCGCCACCGCCACCGCCAGACCAACCAGTACTACCACCATTACTTCCTTGAGTATTAACTGATGCTGGTGGTGCACCTCTTTGATGTCCTGAACCACCAGAAGACCCAAATCCAGCACCTCCTGCAGCATCAGTTCCATCACAACCACCTCCACCACCTCCAAATGCAGTTAGTGAAGAAAGAATACTATCGCCACCCTTTCCACCCGTTGCTTGTTGAGAACTTGGACGTTCTTCTCCTCCCGATCCTACAGTTAAAGTATAATTGGTATTTGTAACCATAGTTAATGATGTAGAATTACTTTCACCACCCGCAGATGCTCTATAAGACAAATAACCTCCTGCACCTCCACCACCTCCAGATTGAGTTCCACCACCTCCACCACCTCCAATCAAGAGATAATCAACGGGTATATCAATAAAAGATCCTGGCCATCTGCCACCTTTTCTTTCAATCGCAACATCATCAAGATTCCAGATACCAGAAGCACTTGAAAGTGATGCTACTTTTCTTTTTCCTAAAACTCCACCTCTTGGCATTTTAGTTATCCTCTAAAAATGTTCTTATTGGTCGGTCAAATCTTCCCAAGAAGCAACTGCTTCAAGTCTGCTACTATCAGTCGCTGCTGAAACTTTCAAAGACCAACCTTCTTTCAAGTATACACTTTTACTAATAATATCTAAAGTTGAATCAGCAGGAACAGTAATTGTTGAAGCAATATTCCAATCATTTGCGCCATCATTTACAATTACATTTACAGGTTCATCATTTGCTCCGTCAACATTAGAAACATAAAGAGCATTTACTTTTGCTACATGTCCAGTTGCAACTGCTGAAATCATCGTTACTCCTGCGGTTGTAACAGCTGCACCAGCAACTTCACCTTTGATTTCAGTAACACTTACTATATTTGGATTTGCCATTTTTCTATTTTCCTTTTATAAAATTATCCGCCAAAGACGATTGAGAATGCAACTGCTTTTCCTGTTGCATATGATTGAGTTGAAACTGTTCCTGTTTCTGCTGGTAATGTCAAAGTCACATTTCCACTACTACTGAGATTAGCGTGATTAGCAGATTTTATTGCTACAAAATGAGAATTGTTTGATTCACAATACAATCTCACTTCACTTGTCTGTGTATTATCATTTTTAAAATCAACAACTCCTGTTCCATTTGGTTGGAATGTAACATTTCCATTTGAAGCAGTAACGATAGAATTTCCATTTACATCAAGATTACCACCAAGTACAGGACTTGTATCTTCTTGTACACTGACAATACCTGTATCGGTGTCATTCACAAATGAAAGATTTCCACTTCCATCTGTTCTTATAACTTGATTTGCTGTACCATCAGCAGTAGGAAGTGTAAATGTAACATTGGATGAAACTGCACCTGATTGAAGAGTTGTGGAAAATGTATTTGCAGCATTGTTCAAAGCCAATGCACCTGCAACTGTGCTTCCATCACCTTTCATAGTAACAGTATCACCTGCTGCCAATTCTCCTAGACTGGTAACAACATTACCATTTTTGATTGCTTTTACTAATTCTACATTTGCCATTTTAGTTTACCTTATATTCTATTTCTGTTACTCCATCAGCAAGTAAGAAAGGAACTACACCTGCTTTCAAACATATGGGTGAAAAATTGCCATTTTCAAGATAGAATGGCAATGCTGATAGATAGATTGTTTGTACTGTTGAATTTGCTAAAGTGAATGCGCCTTCAAATCCACCACCAATACTGCCCCATTCAGAACCATCATATCCTTCAAAAGAACTTTCATCTGTATTAAACCGAAACATTCCTGCTTCTGCAACTGGAATAGTAGACCTTTGTGCAGTTGTTCCGTTTGGTATTTTGACGTATTGACCTTCAAATTCTAGATTATATGCTTGGTCAGTGACGTACGGATAACCTATGTATGACATTTTAGCTTACATCCTCTAGGATTGAGGCCACAACATCTACTGTTGCAGCAGTAGCATGAACTCTAATTTCATCATCTCCATTCAGAACAATTTTTTGTCCAGAAACTACTTTCATCGTAGATCCAGCAGGAATAGGAGCATCCTTGACAATATGATATGATGTTGTGGCAGATGTATCATACAAAAGAACTGATGCTGCAACAGCACTTGTTCCTGTGTTTGCCACATCCAATTCAATCAGAATGGAATTTACAGCAGTACCATTATTTGATGTATAAATTGTAGTTGGTGAACCACTTGATGTACTAACACCACTTGCACCAGCATTTTTAAAATTATTTGCCATTCTACTATCTTTCCTTTATAATTCTATTTATAAGACTTTTACCCCAGTGCAACAGAAATTGCGATAGAAAATCCTGTTGTTGCTAAAGATTCTCCGCCACTCACATTAACAGAACTAGCATTAATAGCACCAGTTGCATTAATATCACCACCAACATAAAGATTTTCAGCTATACCAGTTCCACCAGAAACAATCAATGTACCAGTTGTTGTGCTTGTGGAACCAGTTGTTCCTTGCAAATAAGCAATATTTGATGCATACAAATCTTGTGCAGAAATGTCTCCAGTAACAGACAGTGTAGTCCCATCAAAAGTCAAATTTGTATTATCTTCTAATGCACCACTTGTACCAGCAAGAACAATTCTTCCAGAAGTCAAATTTTCAACAACAGCTGTAGCAAGAGTTGCTAATCCGTTTGTTTCTAATGTACCATTAATAAAAGTATTTCCAGAAGTAACATCAACAGTAAATTCTCCTGCGGAACCTATATTGAATGTAGTTCCATCAAAAGTAAAATTTGCATCTTCTTCTAGTTCACCATTCAGACCAGATAAAACAATATGATTATCAGTTAAATCTTGAACATTTAAACTAGAAATTGTTCCTTGACCATCTACATCAAGAGTACCTTTGACTTGTGTGTTTCCAGAAGCTACATCAACAGTAAATTCTCCAGTTGATCCTATGTTTAGTGTAGTTCCATCAAAAGTAAAATTTATATCATCTTCCAATGCACCATCTACACCAGCAAGAACAATTCTGTCAGATGTAAGGTCAGAAACTTTTGCTGATGCAAGAGTTGCTTCTGTTGTAACAAAAAGATTTCTCCAACCCTTTAATGAAGACCCTATATCATAAGTGTTAGTAGAATCAGGAATTAAATTACTATCCAATCCAGCAGTAATCGTGAGTGTATCTGAAGTTTGGTCACCAATGGTAATATTACCATCAAGTGTAAGGTCTCCATTAATATTTACATTTGATTGAAAGGTAACTTCACCAGTAAATTGGTGGGTTCCATCAAGAATGGAATTTATGTCTACAACTAATGCCTCTACAGCATTCTCTGCTGTAGTGTGTGTAGCAGAACCAGATGCAATACTGCCTGTGACACCTGCATTAAAATCACCTAAATCTACCGATAGACTATTATAGTCTACTCTCCATTCTTCAAATGTAGAACTTGCTGGTATGTTATGAATTGCCATTGTTTTTGCTTTCTACCATTTTTATTAAAAGTGAACGAATTTCTTTCATCTCATTCTTTAGAATATTTATATCTCTTATAGCATCTCTAATATCATCATTTTTTCTTTTTTCAGCATTCGCTCTTTTCTTAGCTGATTCATAGGCTGAAAAATTTGTATTGATAATAGCGTTTGAATTTTTATCTCTTTCTAAATCGGAATGTCCTTCCACCTTTACAAATGCGCCCATTTTAAATACCTATCTTATGTTGCCAATGCAATTGCTCTGAGGTCTTTGATTCTAGGAACTTCACAACTGTTTGTACCTTTCATTCTGATTTTAATAGAAAATGCAATAAATTCTTCAAGGTTATTTACAGTATATTCCCTCTCTAGAAAATCATCATTTGTAGTAGAAGAATTGACAAAAGTATCAGGATCACCATTTGTATTAAAATATGTCCAACCAATTTCATCAAAATCACTTGCATCATCCGATCGGAGAGTTTTATACATAACCTCAATGTTAGAAGATGCCAATTGCACAGCCGATAGAATAACTCTAATCGCCAAAGCAGGAGTTTTTAGTTGAACTTTTTTAGTGACATATACTGTTTCAAGACTATCACCCTCAGGATCATTTGCTGTTATATATTCTTCTGAAGGATAAATGTCAGCATCAGTTAAAACATTGTTCAATCTATTTGTGACTGCAATTAATGTTTTTCTATCTGTATCAATTATTGGTGATAAATTATCAACAGTTGTTTCCATTGTGAAAATCAAATCTAATGATTTAGAACCACTCAGTTCATTAACTTCATTCAATTCTGAACAAATCATTCTTGGATTAGTAAAATAATAATTTTCATTTATCGTAATTGATTTTGCATTAATAACAGCATCTTTTAAGAATGGCACCTGACTACCATCTGGAGACGTTCCTGAAGTTGAAGCCATTTTCAATGAAATGGATGTTTCAGGATGTTCAATTACAGGGAAAAGTGTTTGTACTTGATCCATTAACGCATTTTCTGTTGCAGTAACAGAAGATCCACCACCTAATCCACTTGCGGTTGCGTTTGTTGCCACCGTAATTGTATAAGAATCTATTTCAATATTACTTATAGAGGAATGTGTGGCATTAATTTCAGTCAATGGAATACCATTTAAATTAACACCATCATCAGAAGTTACACCAGAAATTTGTACATTATTTGATGTATGATACATATGATGATTTTGATGATAAATCTTTACAACATTGCTACCCGCAAAAGTTCTGATTGGATTTTCATCTAGTGTTTTCACAGGAAGATCATCATTATGAAATATAACATTAGCAGTTGCTGATGTATCAAATGATGCTCTATAAATTGTAAATTTCAAATCTTCAAAATCATAGGCTGACCAAGTTGAATTGTTTTGTGATTTGAAAAGTACACCAAGATAAGGCTGTTCAGAAACTAATCTTGTACCACTTACCTCTTGTTCACCCATTCTAGAAATCCAAACCAAATATTTGTCAGAATTGGTCAGTAATACAATACAATATTCAATACCTTCTTTTAGATATACAGGAGAATCAAAAGTAAATGTAGTAGCAACAGATGCATCTTGAGAAACAGATACTTGACTTGATTCTAATGTTGTTGAACCAAATGGTAAAACATTTAAAACAGGATATCCATTTATCATTTCTCTGATTTGACAGGTAACTGGAATATCATCATCTTTTTGTGAAAAGAATACATCTAATTTTGTGATGTATTCTCCACCATCAGTATTTACAGTGAAAGATTGAGCAATTGGATCTCTCCAAGCAATTGTTCTTTGTTGGACTGTCTGCCTGGTGCTATTTGTTGTCTGAGAAACATCTCTTACTTCTACCCTTGCATTTCTTGTTGCAATGATTGTTTCTTGAACAGTATTCAAAATACCAGTTGCAGAATATATGGCTTGAGCAAATGTTTCCACATTTGCTTCTCCATTATTTGCATCAGATGTAAGTCTGAATAATCTTTCACCTGCTCTAAATTGTAAATTACCTCTTACATTTGGATCTGGAATTAAGAATGTACCTTGCAAAAATCCAGATGCTCCAGTGACCAATGCATCTCCAGCATTACCACCACTAGGAGTTACATGAGCAGAAATATTGGTTCTATCAAAGAAAGGATAAACTCTAGTTCGTGGTTTCATTCCTGTAACACTAAATGTTACATTTCTAGAACGAATAAACGGTATAATTGCTTGAGAAATAACTCTTTCACCCAAAGATTGTTCATCTATCTGTGCAACAACGGAAGTTTGAATTCCTGACCTAGTGCTGACACCTCTTTCTGTTGTAACAGTTCTTTGTATGAGCTGTCTTCCACTCCATTGTGTATTATTTGTTCTGAGTATTTGCCCACTCCATTGTGTCTGCCATGCATTCCATACAGTTCCAATAGCATTTCTGTTTTGAGCAAAAACAGTATCAAAATTACCTTCTCTGTTAATAATTAAGTCTGGCAGAAGATTCACTTCAAACCATTCATCACCAGAAGGTGAAAGTTTACAAACTCCATTCCAAGAAAAATTCAAAACTGGATTTAGATTTTCAACCCTTGTAGCAAAAGGCTGTTGAACAGTGACCACATCTTCATAAGGAAGTGTAATTAAATCGCCAGTTTTTCTATAAAAATCATTTGACCTTTCTGCATCAGTTGTATTTTCTTCTAAAAGAGAAATGCCTTTCATATAAAATTTAGGTCGTAATTCTCTATTTTCCATATCAATTGAAACATTATAATCTGGATGTAAAACATCACCAACAGAATGTCCGGTAAAGTTATCAACTAAAAATCCTGATTTGAATCTATTCAAACCATTCTCATCTATTATTTCAAATGATTGAGCATCTTTTTCTAATAAATTTAAAGCGGTATAATATTCAATATTTGATATTCTTGATTCAAGTTTACCCAAATCTGCCGCTGTATATTTCTTTTTAACTTCTTTATTTGTGACAGCATCTTTTACATTCACCATAAAAGGAGCCACATTATTTTCTGCAAGTTTCAATCCTCCTTCTGCCATTTTTGGAGGAGCAGGATTTTCAGATGGGGTTCCTTGAATAACTTTAAACTCACCAGTAGGAGTGATTGTGAATGAATCAATTCTGCCTAGATAATATTCAAAATCATATCCAAAATTTGAATTGTCTTTTGGAATGTTTATTACAGAAACACCATCTCCAAAAAATTTTCTATCTTGAAAATTAAATGACATTCCTGTTACTTTGTGAGCATCTTGATTTTGAACTTGTACTGTTGGAGAAGAAAATGTGGAATCAGCTGCTCTAGGTCTAAAATCAACTGTATCTCTTAAATCATATTCACCAGTAGGTTCTCTCACTTCTGGATCTACTCTTGTAGCAGTGTATGTTGGAATATCTTTATAGTCAATAGTAGAATAAGAATCAACTGTGAAAAAATCTCCAGAACCAATATGTGAAAAATAATCAAAAACAACCAACAATATACCTATTGGTTCTACAGAATCTGGTTTTCTAACAATTCTTCCAATATCATAATAATTATCTCTTTGTCCTGTATCAAGAACATATCTGCTTGTAATATCTTTTGATCCAGCAGTAAATGTATCTAGAACTGCTGTTACTTGACTCTCTCCACCTTTAATTGTTTCACCTGAAGAAAATGAAATAGTATTAAGAGGAACAAAAGTTATAGTACCAGAAGGATTAATAATTCTACCTTTAGCACCTGATGTTTGTCCTGTGATTATTTCTCCTTTAACAAAAACACCTGTGTTGCTTGCCAACGTCCATTGAGGCAGAACTGGATTTGTACCAGCATCTTCTGAATCATAAATTGCATGTACTTTCAAAACATCAGCATAACCTAAACTTATTTCTTTATGATGTGCAGAAGTTCCATATTCAGCCGCATGTGTAATTCCATCATTATCTACCAAAACCATAGTCATACGATTTCTGCTTTTAGTCTTTTCATTTACTATGGTTCTTGTAACAGTCGCTATTAATCTAACACTTGCACCGTTACCAAAAATAGCAGCAGAAGTAATTGACAAACTATTAGAATTGTTTTGAACAGATACATCATTTAAATTTACAATTTGACCAGCAACACCTGATCCAGTTCCAGGTGACAATATTACCAAACTATAGTTAATATTATCTACTGCATCAAATGTTTCATTTGATCCTACAGTAAATGCTAATTCACCAGCTGTACTGTTTGTTTGTCCTACAAAGGATCTTCTAATAGTAACTGTACTATCAGAAACTCCACTATTGTTTTCTGTTTTAAGAGTTTTGATAGATTTTTTAAGAAGTTTTCTTAATAGAAGATTTTTATTTTGATCTACTAATTGAGACCTTTTTCTTGTAGCAGTTACTGATGTAACAGTATTGGAGAGAACGGTTGGAATAGTCAATTCTGTATCACTAACTACAGTGACAACTCTTTCTTCAAGAGCACCTGAAGATCCGGATGGAAAAGAAACTACATCTCCTGTTCTCAATTCAGTAGAAAATATAGTTTGAAAACCATTAATAGTTGTTCCAGAATTGGTTACAAATCCAGTAAGATTAAAAGAATTTTGAAAAACAACATCTGCTGTAAAATCAATTGTATTACCATTTGGCATATACACTTGTTTTACAGAACTAAAATCTGAAATATTAATAGATTGAATAGTTAAATCAGTAGCACCATCATCCAAAATTTCATCAGCTGTAGTTGCCGAAGTTGATTTGATAGTTTCACCAACAAGAAAATTACCAGTTACTGTAGTAAGAACAACATTTGTTCCTGATGAATCACTTGTAACAAATCCTGTTGCTTTGGATGTTATACCAGTTATTTTTGCACCTTGAACAATACCATTAGCGGGTGTACCATTCAAAATGAGTTTAGTAAACATTCGTATATCAAAAAGATATAACTTAAATGTGGCATCAGAATCAAAAACATTTGTACCAGAAGGAATTATATTCTCAAATGCTCTTGATCTTGCATAGCCTATTTTTGTTCCATTAGATGCACCTGGAGTTGTATTTTGTGTATCATACAATTCTATAACTCTATATGGCTCATCAATACTACCACTAATATAAGGAGATATTTCTGGTGCACTATAAACATTATTTACAACAACATAATTTCCAACTTCAATAGGAGTGATTGCTCCATTATAACTATCAGTTGATCTTGGTTTTCTTACATCAATAAATTTAGGAGCAATGGATTCTACTTCATATCCACGAACATAAGCCTTACCTGGTGATACTTGAAATGTCAAAAAGTCTTCAGAAGCAACATTTCCACTTTCAGTAATATCTCCCTCTTGATATACACCATTATTAAATCCATCATTCAAACATTCTCTTATCTGTACATCAAATGGTTTAACAATAAAATCACCATTTTGTTCATAGGTTCTTCTTGCAAGAGTTTCTTCTAAAATAGAAAATTCTGTTGTTCTTGATTTCTCCTGTACAGCACCATTTTTTAATCGCAAAAGTTCTACAAAGTTTTCATCATTTTCATCTGACAATCCTAACTTTGCCAATGTCAATGAGATTTTAAGACGGTGTGCACCTTTTGCATTTAAATTGGAAGATCCTTGTGCATTATCTAATAAAGTTGTATCTTCTTCAGGAGTTTCTAATGTTTCAGTAATAAGAAGACCAACACGATATGATGGTGTGTTTGTATATTTGTCAAGAATAATTCTTTGCTTTAAAACCTTTACAAAATGTCCTCTAATAAAATATACACCTTCTTCAATATTTGCTGATGAACCTGTTGCAGTAGCATTAGATGTTATAAGTTGAGCAGAATCAATTCCTATTCCAAATCCACCAACAGACGCATTGGAAGAAATATTTTCACCATCAATAAATCTACTGGTAACATTATCAGTTCCAGATTCTTTGTATTTTACAAAAAGAGTAATTTCATCTGTTGTAGTGGCAGGTTCTACTGATATAACATCAGCCACTACTCCAGATGTTGTTCCTGTAATTTTTGTACCAACATATTCACTTATGTAATCTGATATATCATTATTAGAAAATGTAGATTGAATCTTTACAGCATAATAATCAGTTGTAAAACCAAGAGCTCCTGGAATTACAACTGTTCCTTCTTTAAAAACAAATCTACCATGTCTTTCAATTTGATTTTGAAGAATAGTTTGTAGTTGTGTTAATTCTCTCGCTTGTACAGCATAACCTGGTCTAAACAACACCCGGTGAAAATTACTATCTTCAGAAAAATCATCATAATATGGATTAACATTTAAATTGGTATTTTCCATTTATTAATACTTCCAGTTCTCAGAATTCAACAATAATTTTAATATCTTCTGTCTGATCCGCAGCTCTTGAAATGGGTCTGCGTTTTTCATTGTAAACAATTTTTCCACTATATGGTTCTAATTCAGGATTTGAATAACCATTCGTAAAATTTATATTATTTCCATTAGTCAATGCAATGGCACCAGTAAGAGTTGATGGTGTTCCGTTTGCGCCTGATGCAGATCCTGAAATAATATCTGTTCCTGTAAATGCTACATAATTGCCACTTGTATTCAATCCATAGTCAGCATAATATTCTTGCAAATAATAAATGATATTATTGGTGGCATCCCAATCAACAATTCTACCAACCGCACCAGTATTTGCTTGTGTAATTTTTTCATCAATAGAAAAATCAGTCAAAGGTGCAGCTGCAAGTTTTACGGCAAAAGATTGTCTTGCAGTAGCAGCCGTGGCCACTGCTGTTGTTCCATATTCATAAGGATCTACAACAATACCAACTTCTCTAAAATCATTTGCAACAGTAAAATCATCACCTTCTGCTTGCAATAATTTTGCATTCATCATTACATAATGTCCACCCATCTCTGCATAAACATTAGATCCATGACCACCATAAGGAGAAATGATTGGTGTGACTGAAGCGCCTGTTCCAGCACCAACTGATGCAACACTTGTTAGTCCTGTATCAGAATACACATCATTCAAATCAACAGAAGCATATGTATAACCTGTACCCTTGGCATAAATTTCTGTGAAATTTGTACTACCAAAGCTTTGAACTACACCACCTGTAATTACTATCTGAACAATTCCTCCTGAACCATCACCATCAATAGAAGAATAATAAGTGCCATCATCATATCCAGAACCACCTTCTACACTTACAACTTCAATTGCACCGGAAATTGCAGCATTGGTTACAGTAGTATCTTCTTCAATAGGAATAAAATCATTTGTCAAAAATTTGGTGATATATGATGCTGATGCAGTGTACATATATTTTAAATAATATCCACCCAAAAAGAATGGTGTAGTTTGTGTGGATGTTGGTTCTGCACCTGAATAATTTGATCCACCTGCATTATCAAGAACTTTGTAAACTTTATATTGTGAAGTCATGAAATAAAAATCTGACTCCCAAAGAGAAGAAGCTGATGAAGAAGCAAGATTTGATGGACTGATGTTGTGCTCATACATATCATATCTTGTATTATTTGACCAATTTTTTCTTGGTATAACATAAGCTACATCAGTAGATGAAATTAATTTTGACGCAAGCATTGCATCCCATGCTCTAAATTCATTTACAATATCATCATTTGGAACAGGAGGAGAATTATCATCACCACCAGTTGTTCCTGATGTATATGAAGAACTTTTACCAATAAACAAATAATAATTGTTAGAAGATGCTTCAGAAAATGATTCTAAAAATTGTTCCGCATTGTGAAGGCGAAACTTTTCAGTAATAATAGCAGCCATAATTTGTATTCCCTTTTAATTTATATTTATATCAAATGATGATAATTCAAATAGTAAAAGAACCATTCTTTTTTAGACTATTTATGTAGTTACTATTTCAGCTCTTGGAGGAACATTCACTTTTACATTGAATGCTTCATCTGGAATACCTAGTTGTTCTGATTGTAGATATCCTCCAGAATCTTCCAAAACTATCTTATCATCATTTGTAAGTTTCAAGAAGAAATAATCCGAAACTGATTTAATGGTACGGTCTTTGAATTGGTAGATTGAATACAATGTGACTTCATCAGCAGAAGCCGGAGATTCAACAAATGCATATTTTGGTAAGTTTGCAAGAGAAGAACCTTTCCACAATGCACCCGCATTATCACTCAATTTCAATGTTGTACTTACTTGTACAATGGTATTAGCACCAACATTCAATCTAGTTGAATAATCAACTTCCACATTTAGAACATCAACAACAGTTGCTGTCTCATCAATGATGGTTTGAATAATAGTTGGACGTAGCCTTAATACAGTAGAGAAAGAAACATTACCAAAAACATTCCAATCATATGGTTTATAAACTCTAATTTCAGAAGGAGGCGGAATGTTTAGTTTTACTTTGAAAGCATTCTCAGGTGTTCCTAATTCTTCTGTCTGTAAAAATCCACCTGATGCTTCTTCTCCTATAAGATTAAAACCATCTTCTGTAATAATATTTTCAAGGCGGTCTTCTGTTATAAATTGATATGCATCAGTATAATCTTCTAGAAGAATCTTTCCGCCTTTATTACCTAAACCATCATCTAGTTTTAAAAAGAAATAATCGGATACAGCTTTGATTGTATATTGTTTAAATTGATTTATTGGAAATAAATCTTTGGTAATATTAGCAAAAAGAGCATCTGCTTCAGCAAGAGTATTTTGATTATAAGAAGTTGTAATTCTTCTTCCACCAGGATCAAAATAATCATATGCAACTTCATTTGTCAAAAGAGGTGGAACAGCAAATGCATATCGTATCAAATCACCCAAAGTAGAACCATTACGATGTGAACCTCTGTTAGTATTTAATCTTACAAATGTCTCATTTGTCAAGGTTACATCACGTTCACCTGGTAATAAGTTATCTGGATCCTGTTTATCTGCATTTGAATTTTGAGATTTTACAGTATCAGTTTTTGTTCCAAGTCTTCTACCGAACACTCTAGAGAAGAACATTTCAAAATCAAGTAATGGAATACCATCAACAGCAGTTGATTGCATTACAGTTGGTCTGGCTAACAATAATGTAGAAAATGATACTTCTCCAAATACATTCCATCCAGCAGGATGAACTGCTTTTCTGTGACTGTATCTCCATTCATTGATTGACTGACCTAGTCTTGCAACATAGGAAAAATCTTGATAGTAATAACTATCTTGTAATCTCATTGCATCATTGGAAACTTTTCCTCTTTCATTCACAAAGTTTCCAACTGTAGTTCCTATTGTTCCAACAATAGATTCGGCAGTACCGGTACCATTAAAATGTACTTCAGCTTGACCTGCAATACCTTGTACTATATCACCCTTTTTAAAATTACCAGAAGTATTTAATCTCAATAATCTTCTGGAAGCATCATAATTAGTTACTGTACCTGGGTGACTAACTAAATCATCTCCGGCAGAAAAAGATCCTGTTACATTCTTAACAATCAAATTTGTTATGAAACTAATAGGCGGAGAAGATGTATATTGTAAACCAAAATTAGTAATTGCTATACCTTGAGCATGACCAATACCAGGTTTTCTAGTAGAAAGTGCAAACAAATTTGCACCTGTTCCATTTGTTGGAGTAGGATTAGTTTCACTTACGTCAAGATCAAAATATACTGTAGGTAAAGAAGTATATCCATAACCACCATTAATTATTTTAATTCTTGTAATTTCTCCAACTTCATTATGCCATGAAATATCATCTACTGCTTCAGAAAAAGTACCTGGCTCAATAATAATGGTGTCTAAATTTTCTTTTATTAAATATGAATCAGAATCTAAATTGGTTTCTAATTGTAAATAAAGATTATCTTCTGTAATAATATTATCTTCATCTTCTGTAACCATATGAAAAGGATCAGTAGCATCTTCTAATAAGAAAGAACCACCAACTACAGATACTTTTGCAACAGTACCAACACCTTCAGTGTTAGTGGTATCAAAACTTAACTTGTCTCCTATTTCATATCCACTACCACCACTTTCAATCATAATTTCATCAATAGATCCAGATCCTACAGAATCTATTTTTGCAACAGCAGCATTATTTCCACCAGAACCAAATATTATTCTATCATCTACTTTATAATTAAATCCAGCATCAGTAATATTTGAACCAGTAACAATACTTTGAACTTCTGCTCTAATTTGTATATCTAAAACACTATCAATACCATAAACAAAATCACCAACATTAAATGTACCATCAATACTATCAACATCTAAACTCAATTCAGCAATTAAGTTTGATCCTTCTCTAAACTTTACAACTGTAACAACAACCGCACTAGAAACAATTCTTTCAGCTGAATCTAGTGTGTAAATTGTTTGACCAATTAAATTTGTAAAATTAGAATTTCCAAGTTCAACAACTCTTAAAATTTTATCCGTAGACCAAACACCATCTGAAGCACGAAGAATGTTATCTCTTGGATATAAGATTGTCGCTTCTTCATCAAACAATATTCTAAAGAATAATTTATGCCCGTCAGTTGTTCCCTTTGCTGCATACAAATCTTTAATATTTTTGACCAAATTTCTTCTTGATATTCCTGATGCCAAAGTACTTGGCAAAGAAGTCATAAAAGCATCACGAAACTTATCTAAAAAATTTGTTACTGTATAATCAGCATCAACATAGTCTAAAAACTGTTGAATATTCTGAACGGGATTTGCTTGATAGGAAATGACAGCTGATTTAGCACCAGAGGTTTGTCCAACAACTGTTTCTCCAGGAATAAACAATTGTTGAGCAGAAATAAAAATGCATGAATTGCGGTCAAAATCATCAACAAGAACTTTTGCTTGTGCACCAGATGTTTGACCTACAATTGTCTCACCAATTTTAAATTTTATTGTAGATTCTTCAAGAACAATCTTTTCATCATTTTGATCCAAAACATAATTAAGAGTGTTTGTTTCAATTTTAATGAAACTATTAACACCTTCAATAGTCAATTTTCCAGATTCTAGAAATTGATAATAATATTTTAAAAACTGTACAAATTGTACATGGTCATTTTGTATAAACTCAGGAAATTGAGTTTGTATTAATGATGAAATTTTATTTTGAATAGTAGAACTCATCTCAATACAATACTCCGGTAGTTATATAATCTGTACCTGCTATAGAATTTCCTGTATCAATTGTATCAACTTGACCTGTAACCAAAAGTTCATTAGCATCAATTTCTATTAGCTGATTTCTTAGTGGTGCAACATCATAAGAATTTGGAATCATTGTAAAACTTATAGTACCATTTGTATTTGATGTAGATTCTATGTTCAAAGAAAATAAAATCAATTCTCCTGTTACATAATTAATAGATCCAACCTGATTATCAATGTAAATTCTTTGTGAGCCTGAAACCAAATAATATAATCGTAAATTTCCTATTCCGTCATCATCAACATAAACTGTATTTGCATTACTTGCTATTCTAAAGCCAGAAGATTCTGTGATACCTCCAAATGTTGCATTATGTCCATCATGTGGATGATAAAGACGATTTGAAAATTTTAAAATGTATTGTTGTGTAGAACTATTAATCAAAGGTGTAAAAGTTTTTCTCATCTTCACTCTCATTACATTTGAGAGAATAGAAGTATCCGAATTGTCAATTGTTCTAGAAAGTTTTGAATATCTGAAAACTCCATCAAATTTTTCCAGGTCAACATCACTATATCCATTAATAGTATTTCTTACAATAGTTTCTAAATCATCTTTTGTTTTTGTAGTTTTGCTAGAATTATATTTAAAAGTACAATTCACAAGCAAATATGTAATTTCAGGATTTAAAATAGAAACTCTGATAGATGCAATATTGTATTTGTCTAATCCTCTGATGATTGTATTTTTCTGTGATTCTGTAAGATTAGTATTGTTTGGAGTTTTTATAGAAGCAAAAACTTCTCCATATCTTGGCGGATCATTATCTTCACCACCCCATACTTGAACAGATGTTGTGTTTGGATATATTCTGGGAATGATTAA